>Virginia_p1__coassemble_1581_pt1 | contig 11545 bp, 9 predicted proteins | sample Virginia_p1__metabat2_low_PE_013 | metagenome-assembled genome bin Virginia_p1 | reverse complement strand
AAATTATTGTATTAAATAGGAAAAAAAGGTATAATTAATAATTAAAATGAAAATGAAAATGAAAATGGAGTGATGTTGATATGGCTACTTCTATAAAAGATGTTGCTAGAGAAGCTGGCGTTTCAATAGCTACGGTATCTAGAGTATTAAATGATATAGACGTTGTTAATGAAGATACTAAAAAGAAGGTATTAGATGCTATTAAAAAGTTAGGATACAGACCCAATATTGTAGCTAGAAGTTTAAAAACGCAAAGAACAAAAACTGTAGGAATATTAGTTCCTGATATTTCAAGTGGATTCTATCCTGAAATAGTTAGAGGGGCAGAAGACGTTGCAAATATTTATGACTATAACGTAATATTATGTAATTCTGACTTTGAGTATGATAAAGAAAAAGATTACTTAAGAGTACTTAAGGAAAAGATGGTTGATGGTGTTATCTATATGAGTTCTTGTTTAGAAGAAGAAACATTAGATATAATAAATGAATTAGATTTAAAGACAGTTCTTGCAGAATCTAAGGATAAAGAAGGTAGATTACCAAGTGTAATTATCGATAATATACAAGCGTCATATGATGCAACTAAGAGTTTAATAGGAAAAGGATTAAAAAATATTGCCTTTGTTGGTGTTAACAAGGATGCTTCTAATGCTTGGGGAGAAAGACATATAGGTTACGAAAAGGCGCTAGAAGAAAGTGGACTTTCTATTGATGAAGATTTAGCATTCTTTAAAGATTTAAAGGTTAAAAGTGGATATAAAGCTGTTGAAAGCTTTTTAGCTACTGGCAAAAAGTTTGATGGAGTAGTATGCTCATCAGATGAAATTGCTATGGGAGTAATTAATGCATTAAGAGAAAATGGATTAAAGGTTCCAGAGGATGTAAGTGTAATAGGATTTAATGATAATGCTGTTGCTTCATACTTCTATCCAAAGATAACTACAGTTAAACAACCAAGTTATGACATGGGATCAGTCGCAATGAGAATGCTTATAAAAATATTAAACAATAAGCCTTTAGAGCAAGATCAGTATGTATTAGATTATAAATTAATACAAAGAGAAAGTTCTAAATAGTTTAATAACTACCTCTAATTAGAGGTAGTTATATTTTTTTTTATATAAATATGTTGAAATAACAGGAAAAAAATGATATAATTAAGATAATTTGATAACGTTTACTAATAGCGGTTATTTCTAAGTTGGGTACACAATCAATTAGGTATAGGTAATATTATTGGGAATTTGAGAATTATGGTATAAGTTAGTTATCAAATATTCGAAAAAATAATTGCTATTTTAGTAGTAGAATAAAAGAGGATAGTTTAACTATCCTCTTTTCTATTAATATTATAGTATTCCTTCAGTTTTTAATAAGTTCTCTAATTTTTGAACTTTTTCTGTTAAGGTAATAAATTTTTCCTTTATTATATTATTTTTTTCATTTCCTTCATTGATATAGTTTTCCATTTCTTCTACAGCTTTTAATGCTTCATCAATATCTTTTTGAGCTAATTTTAAATTTGATTCTTTCATCGACAAATCTCCTTTTGTTAGGTAAATAAAAAAATATAACTTATGTTGATATCTTTATCCTATCACTAATAAATGGGCGTTGCAAGGCATATATTATAAAGAAAAATAAATAGGGGGAGAAAATATGATTAACTACATATGGTTTGTAATGATTTTTTTAGGATTATTAGTTGGTATATTTACCGGAAATGGTGAGGGAGTATCAAATGCCATAATAGGGTCTATAGATACCACAGTTACATTTATTATTGGACTTGTTGGATTAATGTGTTTTTGGTGTGGAGTTATGAAGGTTGCTCAAAATAGTGGATTTACAGAAAAGTTAGCTAAACTTATGAAGCCTATATTAAAGTTTATTTTTAAGGATGCGGCTAAAGATGAAAAAGCATTAGGCGCAATAGTTATGAACATAACAGCAAATATGATGGGGCTTGGAAATGCAGCTACGCCTTTTGGAATAAAAGCAATGGAAGAAATGGATAGGTTAAATAAAGAAAAAGGTATAGCTAGTAATGATATGGCTTTATTTTTAGTATTAAATGCTGCTTGTATTCAATTAGTTCCATCAACAGTATTATCAATAAGGGCTGCAGCAGGCTCAACTAACCCAGGAGTAATAATACTTCCTGCAATAATATCTACTGGAGTTGCAGCAGTAGTAGGAATAATTTGTTGCAAAATTATGCAAAAGTATTTTTAAGATTGTGGGGGGATATAAATGTTTACTTATATTACAAAAAGTATTATACCAATAATAGTTTTAATTATTATTACTTATGGAATGATAAAAGGCAGAAAAGTATATGATTGGTTTATAGAAGGTGCTAAAGATGGATTAAAAGTATGCCTTAATATATTTCCTTATTTATTAGCAATGATAATAGCAGTTCAAATATTTAGGGAAGCAAAGTTATTAGATGTGTTAAATAATGCTATTGCTCCTATTTGTGGATTAATAGATCTACCAAAGGAAGTTGTTCCTCTAGTACTAATTAAGCCTCTTTCAGGGAGTGGAGCAATGGGGATTTTTACTGATATATTAAAAAATTATGGAGCAGATAGTGTTATAGGATTAGTTTCCTCAGTTATTATGGGAACTACAGAGACAATATTTTATACTGTAACAGTCTACTTTGGAGCGGTAAAGATAAAGAAAACAAGACATACAGTATGGGCTGCAGTTATGGCAGATATGACTGCAATTATTATGGCGATACTTATGGTTAAAATATTAATATTATAAGAGTTGAATAAAACTGCGAACTACAGTGAGAACGAAAAATGGAATATTACTTTTCTGGGAAGCGGTGAAATTTTCACTTTGAATTTATATAATTGATTCCATAAAATTTAGGGGGAGTCTGCTTAAATTGTAGACTTAAGCTTTAGTTCGCAATTTAGTTATATTGTAATTGAAAGTTGGAAATGTAAAATTTTTAATGCACTGTAAAAGGTTTGGTTGTATAATATTACTAAAATAAATCGAATGGAGAATGATTATGGGGGATGAAAAATTTTATATTGTAAATGAAAAATCATTACCAGAGATATTTAAAAAGGTAATTGAAGTAAAAGAGAATATTGAACTTGGAAAAGCAAAGGATATAAGTGAGGCTATAAAGTTAGTTGGTATTAGTAGAAGTACATATTATAAATATAAGGATGATGTATTTCTAATGGCGCAAGATATGCAATCTAAGAAGGTAACATTAATATTATTAATGACACATAAATCAGGTACATTATCTAAAGTTTTAGATTGCATAGCCTTTTATAAAGGAAATATATTAACTATAAATCAAGATATTCCAATAAACTTATCAGCTAATGTTACAGTTACTATTGATATTTCTCATATGGAAAAAAGCGTTAGCCAATTGGCAGCTAGATTAAATTCTTTACCTAATGTTAGAAGTGTAAAATTATTAGCAGCAGAGTAAATTTAAAAGGAGATAGGGCTATGAATAACAATATTTATAAAATTAATAGAAATAATCTTTTAGATAAAATTAAGGATAATTCAATTGTTGTTTTATTTGCAGGAAAGGCAGTACAAAAGACAGGAGATCAAACATATCCATTTACTCCAAATAGAAATTTTTATTATTTAACTGGAATAAATGAAGAAGATCATATATTAGTTATGTCAAAAATTAATGGAGTTAAGACTTCTAAACTTTATATAAAAGATATTGATTTAGAAATGGAAAAATGGGTAGGTAAGAGTATTAGGAAGGAAGAAGCAACTGAAGTTACAGCAGTAGATGAAGTTAAGTTTAAAAGTCAATTTGAGTCTGATATACATTCAATACTTACTATGGCAGAAGAAATAAATATTTATTTAGACTTAGAAAGAATGAGTGCTAATAGAGAAGGAACAATTTCACATAGATTTGCAAATGATATCATGAATAAATATCCACAAGTTAGAATTAATAATGTTTATAGTAAAATTGGTGAATTAAGATTAAAAAAATCGCAAGAGGAAGTAGAAAAAATTAAAAAGGCTATTGAAATAACTAAAAGTGGTATTGAAAAATTAATGGTTGAAGCACGTGTTGGAATGAAAGAATATGAATTAGAAGCATATTTTGATTTCAATTGTAAAGTGAAAGGTGCAACAGGCTTAGCTTTTACAACAATAGCTGCAGCAGGAAAAAATGCTACAACATTACATTATGTTGATAATAATTCAGAGCTTAAAGAAAATGATTTAATTCTTTTTGATTTAGGAGCAGAATATAATTGTTATAATGCAGATATAACAAGAACTTTCCCTGTTAATGGTAAGTTTACTGAAAGACAAAGGGAAGTTTATAATTCAGTTTTAAAAGTAAATGAAGAAATTATTAATTTAATTAAGCCAGGAATGAAATACAAGGATGTTAATGAAAAGGCAACTGACTTGATTGCTGAGGAGTGTATAAAATTAGGACTTATTGAAGATAAAAAAGATGTTAGAAAATATTATTATCATAGCATAGGTCATAGTTTAGGTATGGATACTCATGATATAGAAACTCCACATAGAGATATAATTTTTGAGCCAGGAGTTATATTTACAGTTGAACCAGGCATATATATCGAGGAAGAAGGAATAGGAATAAGGATAGAGGATGATATATTAGTAACTGAAGAAGGAGTTATTAATTTATCTAAGGATATAATTAAATCTATAGATGATATTGAAGAATTTATGAATAAGTATTCAAAAAAATGAATACAAAAAAGTTATAAAATGGTATTGCAAATCTAAGAGATTGATTATATAATCAGATTAAAAGATAACAAAAGTGAATAAATTAGGGTAGAGGCGCGAAAGTTAATAGTATTATTGATGAGGAAAGCACTGTGATTCAATAAGAAAGGAGCAATCGCCGAAGCATACAACCGATGCTTTAAGGTTGTATAGCTGGGAGTACATAAAATATATGTACTACTGTCACAAAATGTTTTGTGGTGAGCTATCATTTAAGACTTGTATTTTTATACTATTTTAATGCATACAAGGCCTTGGGTGTTAACTCAAGGTCTTTTTTTATTTTAGTTAATTGGGGTACCCTTATTATTCGCTTTTATATTAATTAAGGGGGAAATAAAAGTGAAAAAAAGAAGTTATAAAGTATTATTACTTACTATGCTAATGCTAGTATTTTCGACTACTATTGCATTTGCATCAGAAATTGAACCAGCGGCGGTAAATGCAGATAAGTTTGGAATTTGGACTTTAATACCACCATTAGTTGCAATAGTGTTAGCATTTATAACAAAAAATGTTGTTATTTCGTTGTTTATAGGAATTTTATCGGGTAGTTTTTTAGTTAGTCTTGCGGGACATAATGTATTTGGGGCATTTATACAAGCGTTTTTAGATTTTGTAAATAGAGCATTAAATTCTCTTGCAGATCCATGGAATGCAGGAATAGTTCTTCAAGTACTTGCTATCGGAGGAGTTATTAATTTAGTTGCTAAAATGGGTGGTGCAAAAGCTATAGCAGAAGCATTAGCTAGAAAAGCTAAAACCGTTAAGAGTACTCAATTAACAACTTGGCTTTTAGGTTTATGTGTATTCTTTGATGATTACGCAAATTCATTAATAGTAGGTCCAATAATGAGACCAGTAGCAGATAAGATGAAAATATCAAGAGAAAGATTAGCATTTATAATAGATGCTACGGCAGCTCCAGTAGCTGGGCTAGCTATTATATCAACTTGGATTGGATTAGAAGTTAGTTTAATTGGTGATGGGTTTAACTCAATAGGTGTAGAAGCTAGTGGATTTGGAGTATTTCTTCAAACAATACCATATAGATTTTATAACATATTAATTCTTGCATTTATAGTAATTACAGCATTAACATTAAAGGAATTTGGTCCTATGAGAAAAGCTGAAATTGCAGCAAGAAATAGAGATAAAGTAGTTAAAGATGAGATTGCTGTAGAAGCATCATCTCAAATGGATGAATTAGAACCAAAGGAAGGCGTTAAACTTAGTATATGGAATGCTATAGTACCAATTGGAGCATTAATAATTTCTGCATTAGTAGCATTTTATTATAGTGGATATAGTTCAATAATGGGTGGAGATCCATCAGTAGCTCAAGAAATAATGATGAATTCACCATTTTCATTTAAAGGTATAATGGAAGCATTTGCAGCATCAGATGCATCTGTAGCATTATTTCAATCAGCTTTATTTGCTTCAATAGTTGCTATTTTAATGGGAGTTGCTAAAAAGATATTCACATTAGGTGAAGCTATTGATGTTTGGGTTGATGGAATGAAGGGATTAATAATAACTGGTGTTATATTAATATTAGCTTGGTCATTAGGATCAGTAATAAAAGAGCTTGGAACAGCATATTACTTAGTTGAGGTATTAAAAGGGGCAATACCAGCATTCTTATTACCAAGTTTAATATTTATATTAGGTGCTGTAATTTCATTCTCAACAGGAACTGCATATGGAACTATGAGTATATTAATGCCACTTGCAATACCATTAGCACATTCAATAAATCCAGAAATGTCATTTGTAGTGGTTTGTACAAGTGCTGTATTAACAGGAGCTATATTTGGAGATCACTGTTCACCAATATCTGATACAACTATACTTTCTTCAATGGGTGCAGGTTGTAATCATATTGATCATGTTAAGACTCAAATGTGGTATTCATTATTTGTAGCAGCGATAACTATATTCTTTGGATATATTCCAGCAGGTCTTGGTATATCAGTATATATAGTATTACCACTTTCATTAATTGCGTTATATGTAGGGGTACAAATATTCGGTAAGAAGGTTGAAGAAGCTTAGGCAATAAGAAAATTAAATAAAAAGGGCTATATTAAAAGGTTGTGCAAAATGCACAACCTTTTTTAATTAATAGTATTTAACTATTTATGTGGAGGTGGAGTTATTAGTTTATTTACTAATATTGAAATTACTATTCCAAGTAATGTTTCCACCATTCTGTTAGTTGCATAAAATAGAGGATCACTATAAGCGTGAGCTGTAGTAACTCCTAAAAAAGCTATGCATGTTATATTTATAGCACCAGGCCTTTTAAGAAGATTACAAATATAAATCATTAAAATAATTCCTAGGGAAATAATTATATAAATTAGTGGTTTTGATATGTAAGTATTGTGTATATGATTTTCTAATGTTCTAAAGAATAATAGAAATACCAAACCAAAACTAGCACCAATTATAGTTCCACCACCACGATTAATACCCATATGAATTGAATTATAAACAGTATCTTGTAAACAAATAACAGCTGTAAGGCATGCAAAAAAAGGCTCATTAGGTAAAAGTAATAAGCATAAGAAAACTGCAATGCCTGATTTTATTGTTCTAAGTCCAATCTTAGGAAATTTAAAGTTCTCCATAATTAAGCCTCCTATCCTTAAGATATTATATCTAATAAATAGGAAAATTGCATTATTACACATAATATTTTTAAAAGAAAAAAATAAATAAAAATATAGTATTTATTATTAATAGAGGAAAAAAATAAGTTTTAAATATTAAGTAGAAGGTAATAATAAATATAGAAATATAATTTATGGAGAGGCTTAAATTTGAATTTTAACTTATTGACAGTTTTTACATTTTAGAATATTATAAAACTAATAAATGCATAGAAGAGAAGAGTAGTTTAGGAAGATATCTAAAGAGAGCTAGGAATGGTGAAAACTAGTGATATTGAACTTTATGAAGATGGTCTTGGAGCAGATTATCTGAGCTTTTAGTTAGGATAATACGGTAGCAACCGTTATATTGCAGGGTGATGATAGTCACCTAGTGAGATATTTATTGTGAAATAAATATAAAATAGAGTGGTAACGCGTATATAACGCCTCTATATGGGTATATAAGCCTATATAGAGGCTTTTTTTAGTTAGGAGTTAGGAGTTTTTAGTTAGTAGTTAGGCTATTGGATAATTAAATTTCGGCCGCTATTATTCTAGCTTTTAGCAGTAAATTTTTTACGGAAAAAGAGGAGGAAGTAAAATGACAAAGAAACCATATTATATAACTACGCCAATTTATTATCCATCAACTAAGCTACACATTGGAAATACTTATACAACAGTAGCAGCAGATGCTTTAGCTAGATTTAAGAGATTAAATGGATATGACGTAATGTTTTTAACAGGAACTGATGAACATGGTCAAAAGATACAAAGAATAGCTGAGGAAAAGGGAATAACTCCAAAAGAGCACGTAGATGAAATAGTTGCTGGAATTAAAGAGTTATGGAGCATGATGGATATAAGCTATGATAAATTTATCAGAACTACTGATGATTATCATAAAGCAACTGTTCAAAAAATATTTAAACAATTATATGATCAAGGTGATATATATAAATCTTCATATGAAGGATTATATTGTACTCCATGTGAATCTTTCTGGACTGAAACTCAATTAGTAGATGGAAATTGCCCAGACTGTGGAAGACCAGTTGAAAAATCAAAGGAAGAAGCTTATTTCTTTAGAATGAGTAAATATGCAGATAGATTAATGGAGTATATAGAAGCTCATCCAGAATTTATTCAACCAGAATCAAGAAAAAATGAAATGGTTAATAACTTCTTAAAACCAGGCTTACAAGATCTTTGTGTTTCAAGAACAAGCTTTAATTGGGGAGTTCCTGTAACATTTGATGAAGGACATGTAGTTTACGTTTGGATAGATGCATTATCAAACTATATATCTGCTTTAGGTTATGGTTCAGATAATGATGAATTATATAAGAAATACTGGCCAGCAGATGTACATTTAATAGGTAAAGATATATTAAGATTCCACACTATCTATTGGCCAATTATGTTAATGGCATTAGGTCAAGAGTTACCAAAGCAAGTATTTGGTCATGGATGGTTACTTGTTGATGGTGGAAAGATGTCAAAATCTAAGGGAAATGTTGTTGATCCAGTAGTTTTAGTAGATAAGTTTGGTGTTGATGCAGTTAGATATTATTTATTAAGAGAAATTCCATTTGGAGCAGATGGATTATTTAATAATGAAATATTTATAAAGAAAATTAACTCAGACCTTTGTAATGACCTTGGTAACTTATTATCAAGAACAGTTGCAATGATTGAAAAATACTTTGGAGGAGTTATACCAGCACCTACAGCTAAAGAAGATATTGATAATGAATTAATTAGCTTAGCTTTAGAAACTCCAGTTAAAGTAACAAAAGCAATAGATAACTTAAGAATTCCAGAAGCTTTAGAAGATATATTTGCACTTATTGGAAGAGCTAATAAATATATAGATGAAACAACTCCTTGGATATTAGCTAAGGATGAAGAAAAGAAAGAAAGATTAGGTACAGTTTTATATAACTTAGCTGAAAGCTTAAGATTTGCATCTGTATTATTATCTGCATTCTTACCAAGTACAAGTGAAAAAATAAATACTCAATTAAATATAACTACAACAACTTGGGATTCATTAGCTGGATTTGATGGAACAACTCCAGGAACAGAAGTTAAAAAAGGTGAAGCTTTATTCCCAAGAATAGATGTAGCAAAAACTTTAGAAGAGTTAGAAGTAATGAGATTAGCTCAACTTGAAGCTAACAAGCCAAAAGAAGAGTGTAAAATGCAACCAATCAAAGAAGAAATAACTATAGAAGATTTCGAAAAGATAGACTTAAGAGTTGTTAAAGTATTAGCTTGTGAACCAATTAAAAAGGCTAAAAAATTATTAAAATTAACAGTTGATTTAAATGGTGAAGAAAGACAAGTGGTTTCAGGAATAGCAATGCACTACAAACCAGAAGAGTTAGTTGGAAAATATGTAGTTCTAGTAGCTAACTTAAAACCAGTTACTTTAAGAGGGGAATTATCACAAGGTATGATATTAGCAGCGTCTACTGATGATGACAGCATATTAAGCTTAGTAAATCCAGGAGAATTACAAACAGGAAGCCAAGTAAGATAAGTGAAGCTCTAAATCTTTGATTTAGTTAGCTGAACTTACACCTATGACTGAAGGGAGTAGTGTGTTTCCTTATAAATTAAGAGTAACAAGTGGCAAGTTACGGAATAAAGCCGCCTTAGGGCGACTTTAGAAAATATAAAGTAAAAAAGTCAGCTATGCTGACTTTTTTTACTATATATTGTTACTAATTAAAGGGGGTTTTTTAATGAATATTATTATAGGTAATGCATGGCCATATGCAAACGGACCTTTGCATTTAGGTAGAATTTCAGTATTACTACCAGGTGATATTTTAGCTAGATATCATAGAATGATGGGGGATGAAGTTGTTTTTCTTTCAGGGACTGACTGTCATGGAACACCTGTTACAATGAAAGCTAAAGAAGAAGGAATTACACCTTTAGAAGCTGTGGAAAAATATCATAATGAATTTAAAACATGTTTTAATTCGTTAGGATTTTCTTTTGATATTTTTTCAAAGACACATTCAAAATATCATGAAGAAAAGGTAAAGGATTTTATATTACAATTATATAAAAAAGGATATATATATGAGAAATTAGTAGAACAAACTTTTTGTGAAAATTGCAATGAATATTTATCAGATAGATATATTGTAGGAAGTTGTCCCCAGTGTGGTGAAGAAGCTACAGGAGATGGATGTGAAAATTGTAATCAAGAGTTTGATTCTAGTGAATTAATAAATATGAAATGTAAGAATTGTAATTCTAAGCCTATTTTAAAAGAAACAAAACATTTGTTTTTTACATTATCTAAGTTTGAAAATGATGTAAAAAGATTATACATAAGACAATATGGCTGGAGAGAAAATGCACAAAAAATATTAAAAAGATATTTAGATGAAGGTTTGAGAGATAGGGCAGTAACTAGAGATTTTAATTGGGGTGTAGATGTTCCTTTAGATGGTTATGAGGATAAAAAAATATTCGTATGGATTGAAGCCGTTATGGGATATTTAACTGCCAGTATGAAATGTTTAGAAGAACGTGGAGAGGATTATAAGGAGTATTGGGAAGGTGAAGATTCAAGAATTTATTTTATTCATGGAAAAGATAATATTCCATTCCATACTGTTATATTCCCAGCTATACTTGCGGGTCTTGGTATAAAAAATCCAAATTTACGTATAATATCAAGTGAACATTTAAAGCTAGAAGGAAAGTCGTTTTCAACTGTGAAAAATTGGGCCTTATGGGCTGATTATGTTTGCAAAAAATACAATGTTGATAGCTTTAGATATTATTTAACTTTAAATTCACCAGAGGATAAAGATACTGATTTTACTTGGAGAGAATATATAAATATTCATAATAATGACTTAGTTAGTGAATTATCTAATTTTGTAAATAAAGTATTAGTTTTTTCAAAGAAAAATTATTCTAATAGAATACCAAATGGAAATATGGATGAAAAGTTAAAAAGTGAAATATTAAATTTATACTTTAATGTTGGGGATAAGATTGAAGAGGGACATTTTAGCGAAAGTCTTATTGATATAATGAATTTATGTAAAAAGGGTAAT
>Virginia_p1__coassemble_1547_pt1 | contig 11830 bp, 10 predicted proteins | sample Virginia_p1__metabat2_low_PE_013 | metagenome-assembled genome bin Virginia_p1 | reverse complement strand
AATAAAAAAAGCATTATATCAATACTAATGGCATTAGCAATGACATTAAATATAGGATGTACAGCAAATGGAGGAGGGAACAGTTTAAAAAGTAAGGAAATTGTATTTGAAGAAAATGTTATGGATAGTTCAAATAGTAGTATAAAAATAACTCAAGAGGAAATTAATTTTATCGTACCAGAAGGATATAAATTTGATTTTGGCTTTTATAATAGTGGAAAGCTTTATGGAAGTTTATCAGATGAAAGAGTTACTCCTTATAGAATAGGGGCAATGGTAAATTTACCTTTAGAAATTAGAGGAGAAGATCAAAAGTTATATGTAGCTAATGATGAATTTGAGGTAGAAGAAACAGAGCAAAGTATTCTTGTTTACAACGAAGATGAAGGTGTTAAAGGGTTAAATTCAGAATGGGTTGGGGAAGACAGACATTCTGTAAATTACTTTAATTATGAAACTAATGAATTTGAGTCATTATTTAGAAAAAAATATGAATCAAATTTAGGTAGAATGTACTATACACCTGATGGTAAGGAAACAACTACTGAAAAATTAATTGAAGGAAATAATAACTTTGGATATTCATTATATAATTATGCATTTGGTGATGAAAAGTTGGTTAGTATCAGAATTGTAGATTTAACTACAAAAGAAGTATATGAGTATGAAGATAAAGGTACTGAATGTAACTTTATAATTGACATATTATATGATAATGTAACAGAAAGCTTTTATGCTATTAATGAGATAGGAGTTATTTATGAGTTAACCTTTAAGAATAATGTAATTAATTTTAAAGAGTTTGATACAATAGATCTATCAGGAATAGCACTTTTATATGAAAATCAAGTTACTATAAATAAAGATGGAGAAATTATTTTAATGTATCAATTTAAATCAAATTCATTTATTTCAGATGGAAGTACTACATTTAAGCCATTATATGATGAGAAAATTATGAAAAATGCAAAAGATAGTAGTGAATTATTAGTTATATATAAACCATCTGTAAAAACAATTGAAAGAATAATGCAAGGTGATAGTAAGAATTTTGAAGTTGTTGAATTCTGGAGAGAATCTAATCTATGCTTACTCGAAAAAGGTAAACAGGAAGGGCAAGGGCAAGAATACTACATTGGAGAGTTAAAAGATGATAGAATAGATATATACCATAAAGTTGAATTAGATGTAAAAGAAGATGATTGTATATGGATATATAATGTGCTTATGAATGATGATGATACAGAATTAATAATTCAGTTTAAGGCTACAGAGAGCCTAAATGGATCAGAAGAATATTTTAGTGAATATTATTATCCTTATGGTTACAAAGATTATGTTGTTAAATTAAATATTGAAAGGTAAAAATTAAGGGGAATATGAGGAAAATACTTATAGTAGAAGATGAAGTATCAATAAATGATATTTTGACAACATCTTTAAAAAGAGAAGGATATGATGTAGTATCAGCATTTACAGCTAGAGAAGCATTAATATTATTTGATGGTTTTAAGCCCGATTTGGTCTTATTAGATTTAATGCTACCAGATGGTAAAGGTGAGGAAATTTGTAAGGAGATTTATAAGAAAGCATGTGTAATTATGATTACAGCAAAAAGTAATATATTAGACAAGCTTAATGGTATGGAAATTGGAGCTGACGATTATATAACAAAACCTTTTGATATTAGAGAAGTAAAAATGAGAGTTAAAGTGGCTCTTAGAAGGTTGGAATATAATGGAGTTATAGAAAATAATAAAAACCTTGAAAAAGGATTGTTTATAGATATTCAAAAAAGAGAAGCAAGAAAAGATGGACAGGTTATTAAGTTGAGTAAAAAAGAATTTGATATTATTTCGCTACTTTATAGTAATAAAGAAATGGTATTTTCTAGGGAGCAATTATTAAATAATGTTTGGGGAATAGATTATTATGGAGATGATAGAACTGTAGATGTTCATATAAGAAGGCTTAGAGAAAAGCTTGGGGAGGAAAAAGGACAATCTATAATAGAAACAGTATTTGGTGTTGGATATGTGATGAGGTAATTATGATGATAACTTTAAAAGGGAAAATTTCAGTTTCATTATTTGCTGGATTAATATCAATAATAACTATTTCGTATATAGTTATTAATATAGTTTTAAATAATAATTTAGAAGATTATATAAATAACGATATGAGAGGAATAATTACTTATGCTAAAGAAAGTTGTTCTTCATTAGTGAAATTAGAAAATACTAATAATACTTGGCTGACTTTAAATAAAATAAGCTCACTATTTAATATATATATTAGTTGGAATGATGAGAATGTTGGACAAGTTATCTATGAAGATGATATTGAAATGTATAAGGGGTTAGAAGGTGATAATAAATCATTATTAAGATTAAGTAGTGATGATGATATGTTTTTTGCAACTTTATATTATCCCTTATATGTTAATGGTGAACATGAAGATAATTTAATTATACAGAAAGATTATTCTGAAATCTTTATGACAAACAATAGGGTTTTAAAAATAGTTATAGGGACAGAAGCTATATTACTGTCTATTCTATTTATAGTAATATACTTAATAATAAATAAGTCTACTAAACCATTAAAGAAATTAGTAATAGCCATGGATTCTTTAGGAAGGGGAGAAGTTGTAAGTAATCTTCCTATAGAAACAAAAGATGATATTAGCATTATTACTGAAGGTTTTAATGATATGAAAAATAATATAGTAGAAATGCAAAATAATACTAAAGAGTTTTTTAATAATGCAACTCATGAACTAAAAACACCTCTAACAGCTATAAGGGGATATTCTCAAATGTTACAGGATGAGAATTTTGAAGATGAATTTGTACTTAGAGCTGTAGAGAGAATTGAAGAAGAAAGTATTAAGATGAATAAGTTAGTAGAAAAATTACTAATGATTTCAAGAGAAGAAGCATTAGTTCAATTATATTCTGAAGAAGTAAATATTAATAAAATGACTAAAAGGATTATAGAGGCCTTCCATAATCAAATTAGAGATAGAGGTTATAATATCTATTTAAGTGAAAAGGCTGAAATTAAGATTATTGTAATTAAGGAAGAGGTTGAAAGTATATTAACTAATCTAATAGAAAATAGTTTAAAGTATTCAACAAATAAGGATATTAATATTGAAATAGGAATAGATGAAGGAAAGGGTCATTTTAAAATTTATAATGGTGTTGATAAGATAAAAGATGAAATAAAGGATATTTTACTTGAACCATTTATAAAAGGTGAGAATAAAGATAGACAAATATCTAGTTCAGGACTGGGATTATACATTTGTAAGAGATTATGTGAAAAAAATAATTTTAATATATATTACAATTTAGAGAAAGGTTACATTGAATTTGTTGTAAAGTTTAATAAGGATTAATAAATGTTAATGTTTATTTAGTATAAAATATTTAATGGTTTACAGTTTGTTAAGAAAATATTAACTAATATATAATTGAATATATTTCCTAGAAGGAGTAAAATGCCTCTTATAGTTTTTTTTAGCTAGAAAGAGGAGGATTTAAGAGGAAATGATGAGTATTATAGAAAACAGATTTAAAGATTTAGTTATGATAGTAACAGGTGCAGCGGGTGGAATAGGAAAGGCTATTGCATTAAGAGCAGCTAAAGAAGGAGCTAAATTAGTTTTGGCAGATATGAAAGAAGAAATGAGTAAGGAAACTTTATCAGAAATTAGAGAAATAACTCCAAATGTAGAGTTTTTAATATTAGATTTATCAGTAGCTGAAAACTGTAAAAAGGTTGTAGATACTGCAGTAGAAAAGTTCGGCGGAGTTGACATATTAATAAATAATGCAGGGATAACAGGAATTCCAGCTCCAGTACATCAAATGCCAGAAGAAATGTTTAGAAGAGTATTTGACTGTAATGTTATGACAGTATTCCATATGTCTAAAAACTTTATTGGACAAATGTTAAAAGATAATAAGGGTGGAGCAGTAGTTAATGTTTCATCAGTAGCTGGATTAACAGGATTCCCAGGACATTCAGCATATGTTACATCTAAACATGCTTTAAATGGATTAACAAGAAATATGGCATTAGATTATGCTAAGAATGGAATAAGAGTTAATGCAGTTAATCCAGGAACTACAGATACACCAATGTATCATGAAGCATTAGAATTCTTAAAGTCTAAGAGAGAAGCAGCTGATAAAGCTGGAATTAAACAAGAGGGCGGAATAGTATCAGGAAAAACTGTATCTCCACAAAATAGAGTTGCAAAGGCAGAAGAAGTGGCAGATGTATGTTTATTCTTAGCATCAAAAGAAGCTAGTAATGTAACAGGAATATTTATGCCTGTAGATGGTGGATTTACAGCATTCTAGTTAATAATAAATTTATATATAATTAAAATAAATGGAGCAGTAGATAACTTTGATTTTATACAAGGTTTTATATTGTTCCTTTTATTATTTAAGAAAACATATTTAATTTAGTAAGAATATATTAGTGAGTTTGTATGGATACAATTGTCATAAATAGAGATGGTGGTATAAAATGGATTTAACGTTTTATAATTAAGGGGGCAATTATTAATGAATAACCAAATAAGATTTAAAAAATTAATACAAACTGCTTTACTTGCAGCATTATGCTTTGTATCTTTTACTTATTTACAAATAAAAATTCCAGTGCCAGGTGGAGATGCTACTTCACTTCATATTGGGAATGCATTTTGTGTTTTAGCAGCTTTATTACTTGGGGGGTGGTATGGAGGATTAGCAGGTGCCATAGGTATGACAATTGCAGATTTGCTTGATCCTGTATATATATTGGTAGCACCTAAAACATTCGTGTTAAAATTGTGTATTGGCTTAATAACAGGGTTAATAGCACATAAAATTGCTAAAATAAGTGAAAGTAATGATAAAAAATATATTTTTAAATGGAGTTTAATTGCATCAATAGGAGGACTTGCTTTTAATGTAATTGCAGATCCTATTGTGGGATTTTTTTATAAACAATATATTTTAGGACAACCACAGGATGCAGCTATGATTTTAGCTAAGCTAAGTGCAGCTACTACATTTATAAATGCAGTTGTGTCAGTTATATTAGTAGCAATTATATATAATGCTATAAGACCAATTTTAAAGAAGTCTGGATTATTATTACCTGTTTAATATAGTTATTAAAATACCTGAAAATTTGCAGGTATTTTTTTATTTTATAGAGAAGTCTTATCCATAAGCACATTTATAAAATGTTTTTCTTAATATAGTTGACAAGCTTTTTAATAGTAGTATAATAGTTCGCATAGGAACTAAAAGGTTTGTATGCGAACTATTAAAGGAGGCATAATTTATGAAAGAATCTAAAAGTGGAATTTTAGCAGTTAGTAAAAGAACATTACTACTTGTAGCAGGGTTAGTATGGGGAATAGCAGGATTTAGAGTTTTTACATTAGGAGAAGGAGATGTATCATCATATAATGGAAGCGTAATTATAAGTACAGCTATTTCTTTTATAATATTTTTTATATTCTTTAACTTTATATTTAAAAAAATGTCTGTTAAACACACAAAAAGAATAGTAAATAGTAAGTTAAGAAAGCAATGTGTATTTTCTTTCTTTGATGTGAAAGGATATATAATAATGGGATGTATGATGACATTCGGAATTATTGTTAGAAGTAGTGGAATTTTTAATCCTTTTTATATTGGTATATTTTATATTGGATTAGGAGCAGCATTATTTTTAGCAGGTATTCTATTTATAATAAATTTTATAAAGTTTGAAGATACTAAAATAAAATATACAGTTTAAAGTTTGGAGGACGAGGTTATGAAGCAATATGATTCCTTTGAAATTGCTATGTTAATAAAAGAAATTTATTCAAGTACTATGGGGATAGTAAGTGAAAGCTTAAAGGACAGTGGGTTAACCCATCAACAGATAATGATAATTAAATTAATTGCTCATAGTGGACAAGTTACTATATCTAAATTGTGTGACGAAATGCATTTGGCAAAGGGAACTGTTTCAGGAATAGTTTCAAGAATGGAAAGTATGGGATATATAGAGAAGATCAAGAATGATGAGGATAAAAGAAATACGTATATTACATTTTCTTATAAGGGAAAAGAATTTGCCAAAGAGTTTAGAAAAACTATAAATGACAGCTTTGATAAGATATTTGAAAATTTTACTGAAGAAGAAGTTGAAGAAGTAAAGAAAAATTTAATTGATTTAAGAAATAAGATAAAAAGAGTCTAATTAATTTATAAAAATAATGGAGGAAAATAAAATGAATGGGATTTTAATATTTGCAATAATAACTATAACATTAGCATTAGTATTTTATACAATTGGTGTATTTGGAGAAAGAAAAGCAAAACACTAGGAAAAAAACATGTAATTATATTTTGGATAGGATTAATATGTGATACAACTGGTACTTTAACAATGTCACAAATTGCAAAGTCAGGTGTAGAAACAATAAGTAAAACAAGTCAGATGCTTCATAGTGCTACAGGACTTTTAGCTATAGTTTTAATGTTATTTCATGCATGTTGGGCAACTTGGGTATTAGTTAAAGGTAATGATGTACAAAAGGCTAAATTCCATAAATTTAGTATACTTGTATGGGCGATATGGCTTATTCCTTATGTAATAGGTATGATTATAGGAATGGGTGCATAATAAATTATATAAAGAATTAAAATAACTCTGATAAAATTTTAATTTTATCAGAGTTATTTTACTATAAAAAAAGCAGGTAATAATATAAGAAAATACATGGAGTTTACTTCGAATTTGTAATAATATATAGTTTGAAAAATGTAATATTTTAGAAAAGTAATATGTGAAGAGGAAATAGTTATGAGAAAAAATGAAGTAAAAGATTTAACACAAGGAAATGTATTTAAACTTATTTTAGGATTTTCAATTCCCCTACTTTTTGGAATGCTATTTCAACAATTTTATAGCATGGTTGATACAATTATTGTTGGAAGGTATTTAGGGGTTAGTGCTTTAGCGGAGGTTGGTTCTACAGGGTCTATTAACTTTATGATAATTGGGTTTTGTATGGGGGTTTGCAATGGATTTGCAATACCGGTAGCGCAAAAGTTTGGAGCACGAAATTATAAACTTTTACGTAAGTATGTATTTAATAGTGGAGTAATGTCAGTAGTGTTTTCGTTAGTTATGACACTTATAGTTTGTTTATTTTGTAGAAATATTTTAGTTTTTATGAATACACCGAATGATATAATTGATGGAGCATATAGTTATATATTTGTTATATTTTTGGGTATACCAGTTACTTATCTATATAATTTATTAGCAGGTATAATACGATCACTTGGTGATAGTAAAACGCCACTTATATTTTTACTTATATCTTCAATACTTAATATTATTTTAGATTTAGTATTTATAATAGTTTTTCATATGGGAGTATCAGGTGCGGCTTGGGCAACTGTTATATCACAAGGGATTTCAGGAATAAGTTGCTTGATTTTTATGAAAAAAAGATATAGTATACTTAAGTTTGAAAAAGATGAACTAAAAATTAATAGACATTGTATAAGAAGATTATGCTATATGGGAATTCCTATGGGTTTACAATATTCTATTACTGCAATAGGAAGCGTAATACTTCAAACGGCTGTAAATGGATTAGGATCACTTGTAGTTGCGGCAGTTACTGCAGGGGGAAAAATTTCTATGTTCTTATGTTGTCCATTTGACGCATTAGGATCTACAATGGCTACTTATGCAGGGCAAAATGTTGGTGCAAATAAATTGGATCGTGTAAATGAGGGAATTAAAAAAAGTATAATAATAGGATCTATATATTCTATATTTGCGTTTTTAATATCTATCTTGTTTGGAAAAACTATAGCACTACTTTTTGTAGATGGAAGTCAGGTAGAGTTGCTTTCAATGGTAAATAAACAGTTAATAATAACAGCAGCATTTTATATTCCACTATGTTTTGTAAATGTTGTACGTTTTACTATTCAAGGAATGGGATATTCAACTTTTGCAATATGTGCAGGTGTATGTGAAATGATAGCTAGAGCAATATGTGGTTTTGTTTTAGTTCCTATGTTTGGATTTACTGCAGTATGTTTAGCGAGTCCGATTGCCTGGATAGCAGCAGATGCCTTTTTAATACCTGGATATATAAGTGTATTTAATAAAATGAAAAGAATAGTAAAGATTTTAGATAATGAAAAAAATAATAATTCATTAGAAATCAATAAGGTTATGAATTAGTTTAATATTAAAAATAAAATTTTAAAAATTAAATAATTATATAAAAATACGTTGAATTATAGGTTGTACAACTTAATATTAGTTCAACGTATTTTTATTTATTATTTAATAATAATATTAAATAATAAATAAAATTGGTAAAAAATATTGAAATTTAGTAATATATATATAGTAAAAAATAATAAAGGTTTTACTGGTATGTTTTTATAGCATTAAATATAGGAAATATTACAATAACAATAAAGTTTTAAGTGGTGGTTTTAAGAAATGGGGGACTAAAGAGATGAAATTTAGAGTAGTAATAAGTTTATTGATAGTATGCATTATAACAAGTATTTTGATTCCTATTGAAGTTTCAGGAGAGATGTTAGAAAGGGATATGTTTGATAAGTTATCTATTGATGATGGACTTTCAAATGAACATGTTACATCAATATTTCAAGATAGTAGGGGGTATATATGGATAGGAACAAAGGATGGACTTAATAGATTCGATGGAGAAAGGATAAAAATATATAATTGTAATAGAGATGAAAAAAAGTCCTTAAGTTCAACATATATAAATGCAATAGAAGAAGATGTTTATGGAAATATATGGATAGGGACTGACAGTGGTTTAGATATTTTAATTAGAGATACAGATAATATAGTAAGGGTTAAAGATATAGAGAACGGGGGAACTTATTTAGGGCAGATAAAAATTACAACCTTATTACGTAGCAGTACTGATAATGATATTATGTGGGTTGGTACTGAAAATGAATTAATGAAAGTAAATATTAAAGATTCAAGAATTGAAAGTGTATATAATTCAGAAGATGAGAATAATTTATTAACTAACTCATATATAACACATTTAGAGGAGGGGGAAAGTGATGGTTTTTTATGTGTAGGCACAGCATATGGAATAAACATAATTGATTCTAACTCAAATGTAATTTATAATTCAGCTGATCTTTTGGATGAAAAGCTATATATTTATGATATTGAAAAAGATATAAATGGAAATATATGGATATTAACTAAAGAAGGAATTATATTGTTTAATTCAATAGAAGATGATAAAGAAATTTTAACGATAATAAATAGTGATAAAATAAAAAAATATAATATATATACAGGAGAATTATATAGTGCTGTTGATAATCTAGAAAGTATAAAGGTTAATAATATTCAATGTATTTTAGGTGATAGAAATGGGAATATGTGGATATCTAGCAATGATGGGATTGTAAAATATTCTGTGAATAGCAATAAGTTAGAGCTTATAAAAAAAGATAGTAATAATAGTAATTCACTAATAAGTAATTATGTAACTTGTTTTTATGAGGATTCTAATGGTACTATTTGGATTGGAACTGAAAAAGGTATAAGTATTTTAAATTTAAATAAACAGTTTAGCTCTATTAGTGGAATGATTAATGAAGACGGAGAATTAGATGATAGCAATGTAATAAGTATATTACAGAATAATGAAGAAGTATGGATAGCAACTAAATTTAATGGTATATATATATATGATATAAAAAGTGGTAAGTTAATAACTAAAATATATGAAAATGATAATTTAAGTTTAAAAAATAGGTATATAAAAAATTTATTTAAGATAAATGATAAATATATGGGATTAGTCACCAATAAAGACATAATTTTAATAAATATAAGAAAATACGAATTAGCAGAATATTTTATGGAGAATGAATATTACTGTGATTTAAAATATTCATATAATGATGGAGAAAATCTTTGGTTAGCATCAACTGAAGGATTTTATACCTATAATATAGAGGAAAATAAATTAACCACTAATAATGAAAAATTAATAAAATATAATATTAATCCTACTACTATAACTTATATATTAGCTGATAATAATGATTCCAATGTTATTTGGTTAGGTGGAGTAAATACTGGAGTAATAAAGTATCATAAAGAAAATGGTGTTATTGAGCAATATTCCAATTGTGATTCTTATAAAAATTCAGTAATTAGCAGTTATATAACTTGTATGGTTTTTGATTCATTTGGTGATTTGTGGATAGGGACTAATGTAGGATTAGGTAAGCTTGATATAAAAAAGAATACTTTTACTTTTTATACTAAATAAGATGGATTAACAAATGATTTTATAAATTCAATTTTAATTTATGAAAATGATAATCTGTGGATAAGTACAAATAGGGGATTAAATAAGTTTAATATAAAAGATCAAGATATAATTAATTTTACAAAAATGGATGGGATAATTGGATATCAATTTTGTTTAAATTCAAGTATAAAGTTTGATGATGGAAATATGATATTTGGTAGTACAAATGGTATTACTTATTTTAACACTAATAATATAGAAGATACTAGAGTTGGTGTGAATGAGGTTGTAATTGGAGATATTTCTGTAGGTAAGAATAGAGTTGTTTATGATGAAGAAGAATTAGTTTTAGATTACAATAATAAAGATTTATATATAGAGTTTTTCGTACCTAATTATGAAAATTTAAACAACATAACATATCAATATATGATTGAAGGCATAGATACAGAATGGGTATACTTAGATTCTATTAGTTATCTAAGTATTAAGTTTTTGGATCCAGGCAAATATAAATTAAAATTGAGGGCTAGAGATGGACATGGTAATTTAACAGAAGAGACAACTATGAATTTACGAGTTAAAAATCCTATTTGGAGGAGTCCAATAGCCTATATTATATATATAGCTACAGCATTAATATTAATTATTTATATAGCAAATTATGTTAAGATATTACGAAAATTAGTCCAGAAGGTGGAGAGATTAGAGTATATATTAAGGAAGTTGATAGCTATATTGAAGTTAGCATAGAAGATACAGGTATAGGAATATCAAAAGAAGATCAAGAATTTATATTTTATAGATTTTCACAAGTTGAAGGAAGTGGTGCTACAAAGGTAAGTAGTAGTGGAATCGGTCTCACACTTGTTAAGTATATTGCAAAGTTACATGATGGATATGTTAAGCTTGAAAGTGAACCAAATAAAGGTAGCAGATTTACTATAGGGCTTCCAGATATAACAGTAAAATGATTTTATAGTTAGTGAACTACCAAATCAATATATACTTAGTAAAAATATAGATTATAAAGATAATACTATAACACTAGTTAGTGTTGGTGATGTTATTACAAGTGAAAAGCTAACAGGTTTGAATAATGATATGGCCAATTATGGCTTGAAGAATAAAAAGTTAATAATAAAGCAAGAGGGGATTGATTTAACAAACCTAGAGTAATATATGGAGAGTTTGAAAAATAATCAAAATAATGGAAGTAATAGTAAGGTTGTTAGTGAAGTTGATAAAAATGAGATATTTAATGAACTAAGAGCAATATATCCAGAAATAAAGCAAATATATTTTGGTTATGTTGATGGGAAAAATAACAATAATATAGATGTGCTTATAATATATAGTGATAATATTGATTTAAATAAAAATATAAATAATATTTAAAGTTGGTTTAAGATAAGAGTTAATTCGGATAATGCAAAGGTATATATGGAAATTTTAAGTGAATAAATT
>Virginia_p1__coassemble_1523_pt1 | contig 11988 bp, 10 predicted proteins | sample Virginia_p1__metabat2_low_PE_013 | metagenome-assembled genome bin Virginia_p1 | reverse complement strand
AATCACTTACAGATATTTCTTTAAATGTTGGACTTGGTGATGTACAACATTTTTCTAAAGTATTTAAAAATATAATAGGAATAAGCCCACGTAAATATAAGCAATTACTACTTGAATCGTAAAAAAACTGTAACCTTAGATTTTTCTAAAGTTACAGTTTTTATTATTTTTATTCGAATTCTATAGTTGCTGGTGGTTTTCCTGTACAATCGTACATTACTCTGTTAACACCATTAACTTCATTTACTATTCTAGTTGTTACTTTTCCAAGTACTTCCCATGGAAGATCAGCAGATTCTGCTGTCATGAAATCACTTGTAGTTACTGCTCTTAAAGCAATTGCATAGTCATAAGTTCTTTCATCTCCCATAACTCCAACAGATCTCATATTAGTTAATGCTGCAAAATATTGATCAATTTCTTTATCAATGCCAGCTTTAGCTATTTCTTCTCTGTAAATTGCATCTGCATCTTGAACTATTCTTACCTTCTCAGCAGTTACTTCACCAATTATTCTTATACCAAGACCTGGACCTGGGAATGGCTGTCTGTATACTAATTTTTCAGGAATTCCAAGCTCTAATCCAGCTTTTCTAACTTCATCTTTAAATAATAATCTTAATGGTTCGATTATTTCTTTAAAATCAACGTAGTCAGGAAGTCCTCCAACGTTATGATGAGATTTAATAACTGCAGATTCACCTAATCCACTTTCAATTATATCTGGATAAATTGTACCTTGAACTAAGAAGTCCACAGCTCCAATTTTCTTAGCTTCTTCTTCAAATACTCTTATAAATTCTTCACCTATGATTTTTCTCTTAGTTTCTGGATCTTCTACTCCAGCTAATTTTTCATAGAATCTTTCTTGAGCATTTACTCTTATGAAGTTTAGGTCATATTGTCCTTCTGGTCCAAATATAGCTTCTACTTCATCACCTTCATTTTTTCTAAGTAGACCATGGTCAACAAATACACAAGTTAATTGCTTACCAATTGCCTTTGATAACATTACTGCTGCAACAGATGAATCAACACCACCTGATAATGCACATAACGCTTTACCATTTCCCACTTTTTCTCTTATTTCTTCAATTGTCTTTTCAACAAATGAATCCATTTTCCAATCTCCTGAACATTCACAAATGTTATAAACAAAGTTTGATAACATTTTAGTTCCTTCTACAGTATGCATAACTTCTGGATGGAATTGAACTGCATAAAGATTCTTTTCCTCACATTCCATAGCTGCTACTGGACAAACAGGAGTATTACCTACTATTTTAAATCCTTCTGGAGATTTTTCTATATAATCAGTGTGACTCATCCAACAAATTGTTGTTTCATGTACACCATCAAATAACTTTGATTTATTATCAACTTTAACTACAGTCTTACCATATTCACTTACTGGCGCAGTTGCAACACTACCTCCAAGAACATGAGCCATAAGTTGTGAACCATAACAAATACCAAGTACAGGTATTCCTAATTCAAATATAGCTTTATCACATAAAGGAGAATTTTCACCATATACACTATTTGGTCCACCAGTGAATATGATTCCTTTTGGATTCATTTCTCTTATTTTTTCAATGCTTAAATTATAAGGATGAACCTCACAATATACATTACACTCTCTAACTCTTCTTGCAATTAATTGGTTATATTGACCACCAAAGTCAAGTACTAATACTAATTCTCTACTCATTAGAATCCTCCTAATGTCTTTTTCTTTATTATCCCGTAAAATTATACATTTTTCAACAAAAACATGAACATTTATTTGCTTTTCAAAATAATAGTTCGTTATATTAACTATAATGTAAATGGCAAACAACAATTTAAATTGCTACTTGCCATTATTAATTTATATTACTCTCTAACGCTATAGTTTGGAGCTTCCTTAGTAATATTTATATCATGTGGATGACTTTCCCTTATTCCTGACGCAGTTTGAACAACAAATCCTGCATTTTCATATAAATCTTCTAAAGTTGGAGCTCCAAGGTATCCCATACCAGATCTTATTCCACCAATTAATTGGTATAAAGTATCTGCTACATAACCCTTATAAGCAACTCTTCCTTCAACACCTTCTGGAACAAACTTCTTAGTTCCATTTTGGAAGTATCTATCAGATGAACCTTTTTCCATTGCTCCTAAAGATCCCATTCCTCTATAAACTTTGTAGCTTCTTCCTTGATATATTTCCATTTCTCCTGGAGCTTCTTCACAACCTGCAAGCATTGATCCCATCATACAAGCACAAGCTCCTCCAGCTAAAGCCTTAACTATATCCCCTGAGTACTTAAGTCCACCATCAGCAATTACTGGAACTCCATATTTTCTTCCTTCTTCAGCACAATCCATAACTGCAGTTAATTGAGGAACACCTACACCAGCAACTATTCTTGTTGTACAAATAGATCCTGGTCCTATACCAACCTTAACACAGTCTGCTCCAGCTTCTGCTAAATCTCTTGTAGCTTCTGCAGTAGCAACATTACCAGCTATTATTTGAAGTTCTGGATACTTAGCTTTTATTGTCTTAACGCCATTAATAACCCCTTGTGAATGTCCATGAGCTGTATCTAATGTAATAACGTCAACCTGTGCTTTAACTAAAGCATCAACTCTATCCATCATATCAGCTGTTATTCCAACTGAAGCTCCACAAAGAAGTCTTCCTCTTGAATCTTTTGCTGCATTTGGATATGCTCTAACTTTTTCTATATCTTTTATTGTAATAAGACCTTTTAAGTTATTATCTTTATCAACTAAAGGTAATTTTTCTATTTTATGAGTCTTTAATATTTCTAATGCTTCATCTAAAGTAGTTCCTTCTCCAGCTGTTACTAATGGGCTCTTAGTCATAACTTCTGAAACTAATTTATCGTAATTTGTTTCAAATACAATATCTCTATTAGTGATTATACCAACTAATTGAGTTCCTCTTGTAACTGGAACTCCTGAAATTCTGTATCTAGCCATTAATTCTAATGCTTCTCTTACTGTATGGTCTTCATTTAAGAATATTGGATCTGTGATTACTCCATTTTCTTGTCTTTTAACTCTATCAACTTCTCTTGCTTGATCTTCTATTGGCATGTTTTTGTGGATAATTCCGATTCCACCTTCTCTAGCCATAGCTATAGCCATTTTCGATTCAGTAACTGTATCCATACTTGCACTCATTAATGGTATGTTTAATGTTATTGTTTTTGTTAATTGAGTTTTTAAACTAACCTGATGTGGTAAAACCTCTGATTTATTTGGTACTAATAATACATCATCAAATGTGTAAGCTGTTTTTAATATTCTTGCCATACTTAATCTCTCCCATCACTTTTATTTTTATTAATCTATGTATTTGCAAATGCCTTTTTTATTTTACTCTTAGGGCTGATTAAAATAAAAAAAAGCATATTAAGTCCACTATCTATGAAGTGAACGTTAATATACTTTTACTTTAAACATTATTCGTGTTTAGGTAAATATATCAAATTCACTCATAGATGAAAATTTAAGGTTTTCAGTAGAAACGCCCTGCCATATTCAGGGCTTATATGAGTTGTTTTATTATTCGTGTTTTTTCGCTTTTTATCATTATAGTTTATGGAAGATAGCTTGTCAATATAATAAATCTTATCCTTTTTATTATATTAATATTTTTCTCTATTCTTAATTATTTTATTATTACATATCCTTTATTTTAGTAATTTTATTTTAGATAATATTAAATTAATCTAATCTAAAATCTACTCAAATATATCTCTATTAAATAATTTCCATAAAGGCATGATATTATTCCTCCAATTGCTAAATAAGGTCCAAATGCAATTTCTGCCTTTCTGTCTTTAAGTTTTAAAATTAAAATTATAGAACCTACAATTCCCCCAAGAATTATTGCTATAAATAAAGTTACTATAACTCCTTTTATCCCCAAAAATAATCCACAAATCAATGCAATATCCACATCACCTTCACCCATTCCACCTGTTAAAATAACTATTAGATAGATAATTCCAAATCCAATAAAAGCACCAACTATATAATCCCACTGAATAGATTTATTTTCTATCCATATTAGTGCATTAAATACTATTCCTGAAATTACACCAAATATAACTGTAGAATTGTAAATATATTTAGTTTCAAAATCAATAAATGCTATTACTATCAATAATGATGCAAACATACAAAATTTAAATAACTCTAAAGTAAATCCAAATCTTAAATAAATTAATACATATAAACAAGAATTTAAAATTTCAATTAAAGGATATTTTATAGATATCTTTTCTTTACAACATCTACATTTCCCACCTAAAAATATATAACTAAAAACAGGTACTAAATCTTTAGGTTTTAAATTATATCCACAGCTTGTACAATGAGATTGTGGAAAAGATATTGATTCTTCTCTTGCTATTCGATATATACAAACATTTAAAAAACTTCCTATAATTAACCCTAATAATACTATAAAAACAATTTCCATTATTACTCCTTTAAATACTACTTATTAATTATTACTTAGCTTAGATATTATACCATCTTTAGTAAACATTTTCTATAAATTGTTAAAATCCTCGTTACTTCTTACAAATATTTTTTTAATTTTAATACTTTTTATCATGTAAAATATTCACTTTTTCTCTATTAATACATATTTATTTCCATAACAAAATAACATAATAGCTTAAGCTATTATGTTATTTTTTATATTTATATTATATTAGTACATTCCATCCATTCCGCCCATTCCTGGTGCACCTGGCATTGGAGCCTCTTTTTGAGGAATATCTACAACAGCTGCTTCTGTTGTTAAGAATGTTGATGCTACAGATGCAGCATTTTGAAGTGCGCTTCTTGTAACCTTAGTTGGGTCAACTATTCCTGCTTTAAGCATATTTACATACTTATCATGTAATGCATCATATCCCATTCCAGTTTCTGAATTCTTAATTCTTTCTATTATTACAGAACCTTCAACACCTGCATTAGTAGCAATTTGTCTCATAGGCTCTTCTAATGCTCTAACTATAATATTTATACCAACTTGTGTATCAGCAACATCTGATTTTAATTCTGCAACTTTGTTGATTACATTAACATAAGCAGTTCCACCACCTGGTACTATACCTTCTTCAACTGCAGCCTTAGTAGCAGCTAAAGCATCTTCAATTCTAAGCTTTCTCTCTTTAAGTTCTGTTTCTGTAGCAGCACCAACTTTAATTACTGCAACTCCACCAGCAAGCTTAGCTAATCTTTCTTGTAATTTTTCTTTATCAAATTCAGAAGTAGTTTCTTCTATTTGAGTTCTTATTTGGTGAACTCTTTCTTTAATAGCTGTGCTATCTCCTCTACCATTTACTATAGTAGTATTTTCCTTAGAAATCTTAACACTTTCAGCTTGACCTAGCATATCTATAGTAGTTTCTTTTAGGTCTCTTCCTAATTCTTCAGAAATTACTTGACCACCAGTTAATATAGCTATATCTTGAAGCATCTCTTTTCTTCTATCACCAAATCCAGGAGCCTTAACAGCAACACAATTAAATGTTCCTCTTAATTTATTAACTACTAATGTAGCCATTGCTTCTCCCTCAATATCTTCTGCTATAATTAATAACTTTTTACCAGCTTGAACTATTTGCTCTAATACTGGTAATATTTCTTGTATGTTTGTAATCTTTTTATCAGTTATTAAGATAAGTGGATTATCTAATACAGCTTCCATTTTTTCTGTATCAGTTACCATGTATGGAGATATATATCCTCTATCAAATTGCATACCTTCAACTACGTCTAATTCAGTTCCCATTGACTTAGACTCTTCAACAGTAATAACTCCTTCATTACCTACCTTTTCCATAGCATCTGAAATAAGCTTACCTATTTCATCATCAGCTGCTGAAATAGCTGCAACTCTAGCTATATCTTCTTTACCATTAACAGGCTTAGATATTTCTAATATTTCTTTAACTGCAGTTTCTACAGCTGTTCTTATACCATTTCTAAGTAACATTGGGTTTGCACCAGCTGTTACATTTTTTAATCCTTCTCTTATAATAGCTTGAGCTAAAAGAGTCGCTGTAGTAGTACCATCCCCTGCAACATCATTAGTTTTTGTTGCAACTTCCTTTACTAATTGAGCTCCCATATTTTCATATGGATCTTCTAATTCTATTTCTCTTGCAATTGAAACACCATCATTAGTAATAAGTGGTGAACCAAACTTCTTATCTAAAACTACATTTCTTCCTTTAGGTCCTAAAGTAACCTTAACTGTATCTGCTAACTTATCAACACCAACTTGCATTGCTCTTCTAGCTTCTTCACCAAATTGAATCATCTTTGCCATAATAATTTACCTCCCAACTATTCTACTATTGCTAATATATCATCTTGTTTTAATATTATATATTCTTCGCCATTAACTTTTACGTCTGTTCCTGCATATTTAGAATATAACACCTTATTTCCAACTTCTACATCCATAGGAACTCTCTTTCCCTCAACCATTGCTCCTGGCCCTATTGCAACTACCTTAGCTTCTTGTGGTTGCTCCTTTGCACTTCCTGTTAATAGTATTCCACTCTTTGTAGTTGTTTCAGCTTCTAATTTTTGTATTACTACTCTATCACCTAATGGTTTTATATTCATAAATAAACCCTCCTATATTTTCATTATTAGCACTCGCTTTACTAGAGTGCTAACATCTTTATATTTATAATATAATTTTAACTGTAATCTTTCAACAATTACTTTCTATATTATTACCCTACTAGGTTCAAATATTACTAATTATAGTAATTTATTTTTAATTTACTTTGTTTTCCATTACTTTTCTAGTATTATTAAATCCTCTGTATAAAAAAATTTTTCTGTACCTTAAAAGCTATGAATTTATTACTTTATTCATAAATTCATAGCTTTTAATTTTAAATCCAAAATACTTTATTTACATATTTCGCATGCCCCTGGGGCAACTTGTACAATATTTATTTACTTTCTTCTAAAATACTTTCTCTCTCTAAATTAACATCTTCAAACTCTTTTAGAGTTGTATTCTTAAGAACAGCTTTAATAGTTGTTCCATTATTAATCTTAGTAAATGCTACTTTAGCTCTAAGTGGTGGTACTATTGTTCCTGCACCATTAATACATCCACCTTCGCACATCATGCCCTCAATAAAATTTCCAGGCAATTTACCTAACTTGGCAAGCATCATAGTCTTCTTACAATCCAATCCTGATACTTGAACAGGCTTAAAGTCTACTTGTACTCCACTATCAGCAACATAATTCTTAATAGCTGCAGTTAATCCTCCTGCTGCTCCAAAGTTTCTTCCAAATACAGAAGCATCATTAACATTTTCTTCTTCACACTCAAAAGGATTAATATCAAATGCTTCAAATAAAGCAAGTAACTCTTCAAATGTCAATACATAGTCAACAGCATCGGCTATTCCTACTCTAACGGCTTCACCCTTCTTAGCTGTACAAGGTCCTATAAATACAACCTTTGCATCTGGATCATTTTTCTTTATAAATCTTGCTGCTGCAACCATTGGAGATACTGTTCCTGAAATTCTATCCTTTTCACTTGGATTAGTCTTTTCTATAAAACTTAAGAAGCCTGGACAACAGGAGTTTGTCATATATTTATCCCCTCTTTCCATTCTCTCAACAAATTCATTAGCTTCATGAACTGTAACTGCATCTGCTCCTAATGCTGCCTCAACCATATCTTCAAATCCAAGAGACTTTATTGCATTTCTAACTTTACCATAATTCATAGTTGGACCAAATTGACCTGTTATTGCTGGTGCAACTACGGCATACATTTTTCTATTTCTACCTAATCTCTTAGCAACTGGTACTATTAAACTTTTATCAGAAATAGCTCCAAATGGGCATGATCTCATACACGATCCACAGTTAACACAAATTTCTTCTTTTATCATAGCTCTTCTATCATCAGGATTTATATCTAAAGCACCTGTTGGACATGATCTCTTACAAGGTCTCATAACTTCTGATATAGCATCATAAGGACATGCCTTTTTACAACCTCCACACTCTTTACATAATTCTTGATTTATATATGCTCTTCCATTAACAATTGTTATAGCTCCAAAATTACATGCCTCTTGACATCTATGTGCAAGACAATTTCTACATGAGTCTGTAACATTAAACTTATTTATAGGGCATCTGTCACAAGCTGCTTCTATAACATAAATAATTTGCTCATCTGGTCTTATATCTATTAGAGACTCTTCTGCATTATCTCCATTTGCTAAATATCCAGCAGCAAGCTTTGCTCTTTCTAAAACTATAGCCCTTTCTTTATAAACACAACATCTATATTGCGCTACATCCCCTTTAATAACTTCATAAGGAACCTTTTCAATACTCTCTAAATTAATATCATCATTCTTAGCAAGTCTTGCAACTTCCGTTAATACCTCATGCTTTAACTTCTTTAGCTGAGTTTCAAACTTAAACATATCACCACTCCCATCCATTCTGTATACCACTTCTAATTATACAATATTTTGCCATTTTTGACCTTTATTTCATAATATTCTGACAATTTTATTTATCAAAATTATTTTACATTATAATACATATTTTTTGTGATTTTTTTACTATTTAACTCGTAATAAAAATAAAAAAAGCCTTACGAAATACATTCATAAGACTAATTTTTATAATACCCTAATAAATCTTGCTATCACTCTTTATTATAAAGTCTACTAAAGCATCCTTAATACTCTCTATTAACTCAAAGTCAACAATAGACATATTATCAGCTTCACTATGAACAACTCCTACTATTCCATCTTGCCCAATTACTAAAGATGCATCATTATCTCTTCTAAATGACATATGGTCACTACTACCTACGATTCTTCCCTCTTTATTACTAGCATATGGAACCATTTCATAATAAACTTTATCCTCATCTAGCACTTCAATAAAATCATCATATAGTTCTTGACATAATGGATTAGTATTTTTTACAGCTAATCCCTCGTCTCCTTTTATGCCAACACAATCAATATTTATATTATACCAATCTTCATAATTATCTTTAAAATCATTTACAAATTTTGAGCTTCCTATTAACCCCAACTCTTCTGCATTAAAGGCTGCAAAAATTATATCATGTTCTGGTTTTTTATTATTATAATATTTAGCTAAATCCTTAGCTGCCTCTAGTAATACTGAAATTCCTGAAGCATTATCAATAGCTCCTTCAATTTTTGTTACTTTTATTTGTGAAGTATCATTATTATTAGATGCCTCTTCAAGCCTTTGCCTTATAGTAACATGATCAAAATGAGCCGAAATTACAACTGCTTTAGAGCTATCTTTACCTTTTATTAATCCAATAATATTATTTACTTCATTATTATTTTCCTCATTTGGATTAAATATGGATCTCATCTCTTTATTTAAAGGAATTTGATGATAAAAGCTACCATTATTAAATGCTTCTAATCCAACTTTTTCAAAATAACTTTTTATAAATTCTGCTGATTTAGTATTTTCATCAGTACCAACAACTCTAGATAAATATTCATCTGATGTTAGCTCTTTCATTATACTCTCAATGTCTAAATTTTTAGGATCTTTATATGCTTTATTATTTATCTGCTCACTATTTGAAATTATATCTTTACTAGATACATTCTTCTCTATTCCATTAGTACAACTAGTGAAAAGAAAACTTAAAACTAACGTACTAGATATAATAGATATTAATTTATTTTTTATATTCATAATAACCTCTCCTAATATATTAAATTCTAGCCATTTCTTTTTATGTTACCCATTTCATCCTAAATATATTCTAAAGTTTTTTTCAATATATTTATACTATTATAAAAAAATAATATCAACAATAAATTAATAAAATCTATTGTTGATATTACTATCTATAAACTAAAACTAACTACTTTAATTATTCTACTTTAATATTGTTTTCTCTTGCATAATAGAATAGATATTGTTGTGCAAGCCCTGCTAACCCACCAAATTTTTCTCTTCCAAATACTCTTATTTTATTTAATGATACATCTGGTGCTAAATAAAAATGTATCATTGCTCTTTTTATCCAAACATCTACTGGAAAGGCTGAATGTTTACTCATTGAAAATAACATTATACAATCGGCTACCTTAGCACCTACCCCCATAAAATTTTGTAGTGCTTTATGACATTCATCAACAGGCAATGATTTTATATATTCTAAATCAAATTGCTCTAGTTCTTCTGTTAATTCTCCATTATTCTTAGCATCAAGTGCTGCATTTACTTTTGAAATAGTATCTACTATATACTTACTTCTAAAAGATGCTCCTGTCTCTTTTATTTCTTCTAAAGATACTTCCTTTAATTGCTCTGGCGTTGGAAATGCATAATAAATATTATCTTTATATTCTATCCTATCTCCCCATCTTTCAGATATTTTTTTAATAGTTTTCATTATTGAAGGAATACTATTTCTTGCTGATATTATAAAGCTTATTAACATTTCAAAAGGATCTTGATTCAGTATTCTTATACCATATCCAAACTCAACACTTTTCTTTAAAAGCTCATCCTTTGATAATTCCTCTTTTACCTCTTCATAATTAACATCTAAATCAAAGTAATTTTTCCATATTTCATTAAAATCATTCATATTAGTATTTAGTATTGTTACTGTACTTCCTTCTTGAATAACCTCTATTACTCTTCTATATGCAACTATTATGTAATTAGTATCACTTATTCTTTCCCATCTAAAGCATTGTCCACACTCTAGTATTTGTTTTATATTAAAATCTTTAACATTCTCTAATACTATTGAGTTTTCTTTTTCTATTATATTTGTATAATTCATATTTCCACCTCATTATTTATGGTATCTTTTTAATTTATTATTTATACTTTATTCTTTCTAAGTTTATAATTTTATATTCTAAAGAAAAATATTATTAATTAATAATTTATATTATCTATGCTATATTAATCATCATTACTTTTCAATAGAAAAACCTATAATTAATTTAAGCCATTATAGTTATATTTACTTATCTATAATGGCTTAAATTATTATATAAATTTTATCTATTAATTGAATATATAGTCTTATACTCTTCTACTATTTCTTCTAAAACTTCAGCTGATACTCTCATCATTTTTGAGCATCTAGTTTCAAATTCAAAATACTTATCTTTTAATGGAATACAATCTAACGTCCCCATTCTTCTATTAAACTCACTTAAAAATCTTCCTGTCATCTCTCTTACGTGAGGACTATTATGCCCTCGCTCATTAGTAAACATTATACCTAATGCAGCTATTGCTCCAGTTGCAGCTCCACAAGTACTACCTATTGCCATACCACCCCCAAATGATGACATAGTCATTAAGGTTTGCTTAGAAATATTTAAATCATACTCTTCATTTACTGCTACAAGTATACATTCAGCACAATTTAAATCATATTTATTATCGTAATATTTCATTGTTGTTTCTAATAACATTTAATTAGTCTCACTTTCTATATAAAACCTAATTTATTATAAGGTTGCATACTCATTTATAACACTAAATACCTTTTTAAGTAATTGGTCCATATTCTTTCCTCTTAAGAATTGCATTTCTATTTCTATTCCCCCAGTTAAAAATAGCTTAATTTCTGAGTCAATATCAAAATGACCTGCTGTTTCTATTGAATAAGTTACTATTTTATTATAAGGAATTGCATAATACTCTGTCTTCTTGCCAGTAATTCCTTGTTTATCACATATAAGTACCTTTTTATCTGTAAATAATGCTGCATCCCTAACAGTCTTTACAGCAAATAAAGGCTTTTCATTACTACCTACAAATTGCATCAATGATGTTGGAATTTCTATTTCTCCATAAAAATTAAATTCTCTTTTCTTACTTTCTTCCATACTATAGCTCCTCCAATCA
>Virginia_p1__coassemble_1518_pt1 | contig 12020 bp, 7 predicted proteins | sample Virginia_p1__metabat2_low_PE_013 | metagenome-assembled genome bin Virginia_p1 | reverse complement strand
TAGCCAATAGCATTATCTATATTTAAAGAAGCAATTTAATTAATTTATTTTAAGGCAGTAATAAAATATTTTTATTACTGCCTTATTTTATTATTAATATCTATCAGCTTGAATTTTAAAGCCTGTTTTCATATCATCAAAATAATAATCAATATAAATTGATTTTAGTATTGGTTCTAATACTTTATTTATAATAATAGGTATACCATCAATATTATAAATAGTATCATCTTCAGTTGGATAATCAAAAGCCATTCCTATGTTAGGGCCAGAACAACAAGAAGTACTTTTTATGTAAAGCTCTATATGCTTTCCAGAATAAAATTGCTTTTATAACATAATTAGTTTGCAATATTTTATAATTATTATGCGAAAATCGCAATAAAACTAAAACAATCCCCAAGAAAATTGTATGCAATAAATACCAAATAATGTAGAATTATACTTGTAAAACAAACACGAGAGTTAATAGGGGGAGAAAAAATGGGTAAGGATATAAAAAGAAGAGCCATGAGTAAAAGACTAGCTGTTTTATTAGCTAGTGTAGTGGTAGTTAATCAAGTAACTTCAGTTATACCAGTAAATGCTACTGGTAACAATGTAAACGATATCTCAAGCGGAAGTGCTGTAGTTTTAAATGATGAGGTTTATACATTAAACTTTGATGAAACTGATAAAGGACAACCTAACTGGCATGATATACAAGGTAGTGGTCAAAGAATTATAGAAAATGGACAGTTAAAAATAACTAGGGATACTGCAAATAATAATTTTGTTTTTTATGATCAAAACGCTCCGATGCTTGCTGATGGAGAAGTTGAAACAGAATTTACTTTTGACGGGGGAACAAGCAGATTTGGTGTTGTTGTAAGACCATCAACAGATGGTAACTTCTTATTTGTAGGATATAATGACAATGGAAAATGGTTAATAGAAAGTAGTACTGCTTGGAAGGATGATATAGCAGGACCTACACTTCAAGAAGGACAAACTTATAAGCTAAAGGTTAGATTTGAAGGAAAGAAAATCACTATTTGGGTAGATGGTGAACAAATATTTAGCGAAGTAGTAGAATTAGCTAACATGCCAACATCTCAAGGATATGGTGTTGGATTTAGAACATGGTATGATCAAAAAACTGTAAATGTAAATTACTTAAAGGCTGGAGCTGTTGGTTCAATTACTGATGAAATTGGAGATAAGACTATTGAATCAATTGAAGAAGTTAATGTAAAAACAGAACAATATATTAGACCTGTAATGCCAACTACTGTTGCTGTAACTTATGATGATGGAACAAAGGGAAATATTCCTGTTACATGGGATACTATATCAAAGGATAAGTATGCAGAAGTAGGAACTTTCACTGTTGAAGGTACAGTTGAAGGAACTGATGTTAAGGCAGTTGCAAATATTACTGTTACAGAATCTTCTACAGGATTAGTTCCACCAGATGTAGAGGTTGAAGAATTAAGATTAGAATCTCAAAAAATGACAGCAGTTTTAGATAATAACTTCCCAAGAGTAATTAGATATGAATGGAAATCTGATGGAGCAGTATTAACTGGTACTGAAGATCAATTATATATTGCTGAAATTAATAATACTTCATATGTACCAACTGTTAAAGGAAAAGTAAGTGGTGATAAAGTTAAGTATACTATGACATTTGATGAAATTGACGTAGTTATTAAATTAGAAATGAGCTTTACTAAAGATGATGTTTTAAGAATGGAAGTAACAGAAATTAAAGAAAAGGGTGATTTCTTAGTTAAAACTTTAAATTTCCCTGGACATAGTTTAGCTTCTGTAAAGGATACTGAAAATGGTCAATTAGCTGGAGTATCAACTCAAGGAAATAGAAATGATGTTAAGGAAGAATTTAGTTCTGTAGCAGATAAAGCATTAGGAAGTTATTCTAAGATTTATGGAATGATTAATAATGATCAGTTTGCTGTTACTTTAAATAATAACTTAATTGAAAGTGGAAATAAGGCTATTATAAGTGTTGAACAAGAAGATGGATATAAAAAAGCATCTATAGCAAATGGTAAGTGGACTTATAGAGAATCTCTTAAGGAAACAGCAGCTCAAGTTAAATTTATAGGACAAATTGCAGGGGTAGATATAACAGAGGAAAATGCAGCTGATGGTACTCAAGTAATTTCACAAAGTAATAATTCTATAAATAAATATATGGGTAGAGACTTTGAAGCTGTTTACTGTGGATTAGGATCAGTAGAAGACTTTGCAGGTAAAGATTTAACTGGAAAGGTAGCTATTGTTGATAGAGGAACTCTTACTTTCTTAGAAAAAGCTCAAAATGCAGGAGCTGCAGGAGCTGCTTATGTTATTTGTATAAATAATACAAGTGGAGTTGTTCCAGCTCAAGGTGAAAATGATGTTCTTAATATGATTGGTATAAGCCAAGAAACTGGTGAAGCTATAAAAGCTAACTTATCAGAAGATGGTACTACAACAATAAACTTAAACTTACTTTCTAATAGTAGTAATGATGTAGTTCCTGGAGATCCAGAAGAATTACCATGGTCAGAAATTATGATTGCTAGAGATGAAAATGGTAATGGAAAAGTTACTTGGCAAGATGCTGCTATTAAGTATAGAGATAATATGGAAGAAGTACAAGGGGCAGATTATGTAAGAAACAGCTTCTCTTATATTCCATTTAATATAGGATCATTAGCACAAATGCCATTTATAAAAACTGCTGACTATATCAAGAAATTATCAAATTATACAGATGGATTTGGACAATTAGTTCTTCATAAAGGATTCCAAGCTGAAGGTCATGATGATGCTAAGGCTGATATTGGAGGACATACAGGTATAAGACAAGGTGGTAAAGATGATCTTAATGAATTAATAGAAATTGGTAAAGATTATAATGCAAGAATAGGTGTACATCTTAATTTAACAGAATATCACTTAGATGCATTCCAATTTAAAGTAGAAAATTTAAGACCAGGATTTGAAGAGGGATGGAACTGGTTAGATCAAGCTTATTGGGTAGATAAGAGAAGTGATATTTTATCAGGAGAACTTGCAAGAAGATTTGAATTATTGGAAGCTGATCATCCAGATTTAAGCTGGATATATATAGACGTTTATGATGGAGTAGGCTGGAATTCAAAACAATTAGCAAATGAAATACACAGTAGAGGTTGGATGGCTGCAACAGAATTTAATGGACCATTATATGAAGATGTTGCTTGGACTCACTGGGGAGCAGACCCTGCATATCCTAATGCAGGTAACTCAAGTAAAATTTCAAGATTTATAAGAAACCAAGAACAAGATGTATATATGTCAGATGACCTATTAAAAGGTGGAAAGCATATGTTAGCAAGTGGATGGGGAACTAGACATGATTTAGAGGGATTCTATGCAATAGAAACATTCTATAATCAAACTTTACCATCTAAGTATATGCAACACTTTGAAATTATGGAATGGGAAGATAATGGAACTGAAGGATTCGTTAAGTTTAAAGGTGGCTTAGAGTCTAAGAGAGAAAATGGATACAACAATATGTATCAAGATGGTAAGCTTATAGCTTCTACTGCTCAAGATACTATTAATGACAGAGGTATAGGTAAAACTACTTTATTCTTACCTTGGACATGGGAACAATTAGAAGATGAACCAGAAAATAAAGTATATCACTGGAATCCATATGGAGGAGAAACAACTTGGGATCTTCCAACAGGATGGGAAGGAACAGAAAGTGTTAAGATATATGAGTTATCAGATTTAGGAAGAACTTTTGTTGAAGAAATACAAGTTGTTGATGGTAAGGTAACTATTGATGCTAAACAAAATACTCCTTATGTAGTATTCCAAGAAAAGGTTAATGAAGATAGAATTGATTCTTGGGGAGAAGGTTCTTTAATAAGTGACCCAGGATTTGACTCTCAAAGCTTTGATCATTGGAATGTTGAATCAACTAGTGACAATATGGATCATATAAAGATTGAAAATGAAACTGTTGATAGAAGAAAAGGTAATGATGTATTTGTAGTTGAAGGTATTGAAAAGGTAGATCCAACATTAATACCACAATCTGAAATGACAGCAACAGCTACAAGCAGTCAATCAGGAGAAGGTGCTGATAAAGCTATTGATGGTAATGAAAGCACGTTATGGCATACTAGTTATGCAGGTGTAACTGGACCTCAAAATATAACTGTAGACCTTGGTGGAAAATATGAAATTAATAAGGTTACTTGCCTTCCAAGACAATCAGGAAACAATGGTAAGATAACTAAATATGAATTACAAGTAAGCACTAATGGACAAGACTTTACTAAAGTAGCAGAAGGGGATTGGAATACTTCATCAGACCTTAAGACTATAAACTTTGATGCAGTAGAAGCTACTCATATAAGATTAGTTGCTAATGAATATGTTAATGGATTTGCTTCTATGGCTGAATTAAATGTTCATAAAAATGTAGAAATTCCAGATGAAGAAAAGGTATTTGGAGAAGGCGCTAATATTTCTCAAGAAATAACAGACTTAGTACCAGGTGAAACTTATATAGCTTCAGTATGGGTTAAGAATAGTGGAAATAGAGAAGTTACTTTAGGGGTAGATTGTGGTGGAAAAGAAACTACAAGCACAATTGATAGAGCAACTACTAGAATGAATACAGGTGAAGGCTTAAAGTGGCATGGTGAAAGATTAACTAGAATGAGAGTTGAATTTACAGTGCCAGAAGGAGTTACAACAGCTAAATTATATGTTGATATTCCAAGATCAGAAGAAGCTACAAGAGTAATGCTTGATGATTTCAGAATATGGACTAACCCTCAAGAATCTGTAGATACAAACAGAGATGGTTATGTAATATATGAAGACTTTGAAAATGTTGATGAAGGACATGGACCATTCTATATGGGTCAAAATTTAGGTACTGATAATAGAACTCACTATGCTGAAAAGAATCCAGAAGGTGGACAATACATGAACTGGGTTATCAGTGATAGATTCTCATTAAAGACTAACCAACAAGCTGGTACAACAGGTCATATTTTATTAACTGACCAATCAACATTACAATTAGAACCTAATAAAACTTATGAATTAGGATTTAAGTATACTAATAAGGTTGATAATTTATATACTGTATCAGTAAATTCAGCAACTGCTGGAACATTATTTGAAGAGGTAATAACTCCAGGTGAAGTTATTGGAATACCTACTGATGGACCAGGATATAGCAGAGAAGTAAAAGAATTTAAATATGAATTTACAACTGGTGATGCTGTTGATTACTATTTAGCTATCAATAAGGGTGCTGGATATGATGAATTAGTTATAGATGATTTATATATTAAGGATTTATCTGAAGAAGAAGTTGCTTCAAATAAGAAACATTTACAAATTGCTGTTGAAATGGCTAAGGAAATAACAGATGCTGAATTAGAAAATGTTGTTCCAGCTGTAGTAGAAGAATTTAAAGCAGCTTTAGCTAATGCAGAAGCTGTATTAGGAAATGAAAAAGCTACTCAAAGTGAAGTAGATAAAGCATTTGATAGATTAAGTGAAGCAATGCAAATGTTATCTTTTGTAAAGGGAGATAAGGAAGCGTTACAATCTTTCATAGATAAGATAGAAAAATTAGATTCTAAGGAATATATAGCTAGTACTTGGAATAAGCTTCAAGAACAATTAGATGCTTCTAAAGCTGTAATAGCAGATCCAAATGCTATGGAAAAAGAAGTCATGGAAAGCTATGATAAATTAGTAAGATCATTCTTAGAATTAAGATTAAAACCAAGTAAAGATAAATTACAAGATTTAATCAATAAAGCTGATGCTTTAGATTCTAGTAAGTATACTAATAAATCTTGGAAAGCATTAGAAAATACATTATTATTAGCTAAGTCTGTTCTTTCTAATGATGATGCAACAGAAGAAGAAGTTACTAATGCTGAAGCTAATTTACAAAAAGCTATAGATGGTTTAATTTTAGCTGATGCTGGTAATGGAGATGACAACAACGATAACGGAAACAATGGTAATAATGGAAATGGCGGAAGTAATGGAAATGGTGGTAATGGAACTACAACTAAACCATCAAAACCAGGAAAACTACCACAAACAGGTGGAACAAACGCTTTAGTTACATTATTAACTGGATTAACTGCTATTGGAGGCGGATTCTTATTCAAGAGAAAAAATAAATAAGAATAGATAAAATAATTAATAAGAGGTGTGATACAGTATGTGTATCATACCTCTTATTTTTATATAAAGTATTGATAATAACTTTTAATATTTAAGAGATTTTTTAAGACAAGAGTGATAAAGTATTTTATAGAGTAATCATTAAAAATAAATTTTTAGAAATAATATATATTATAGAAGATAAAAGGAAGAGGAGAGAGAAATGGAAAATAAAAAGAGGAATAGTCTAGGGACAGAACCTATAAATCAATTACTGAGAAAGTTTGCAGTTCCAAGTATAATAGCAATGCTTGTTAGTGCTTTATATAATATTGTAGATCAGTTTTTTATAGGAAGAAGTATTGGTGAACTTGGAAATGCAGCAACTAATATTACATTTCCATTGACTACATCATGTATAGCTTTAGCGCTATTATTAGGAATTGGAGCAGCATCGGCTTTTAACTTAACTTTAGGAAAAGGAGATAAAGAAAAAGCATTATATTACATAGGAAATTCTGCAATGCTATTATTTCTTTCAGGATTAGTTTTATGTATTATAGTACAGCTTTTTTTACAGCCTATGCTTTTATTTTTTGGTTCTCCAGAAAATGTATTAGGCTATGCTGAGAATTATACAAGAGTAACTGCAATTGGATTTCCGTTTTTAATATTTTCAACAGGTGGAGGACACTTAATAAGAGCAGATGGCAGCCCTAAATACAGTATGTTATGTAATTTATCAGGAGCTATAATTAATATTATATTGGATCCTATATTTATCTTTGGATTAAATATGGGAATGGTGGGAGCTGGTTTAGCTACAATTATAGGACAAATTTTTGGAGCTTCATTAGCTTTAAGATATTTATTTAAATATAAAACTGGAAAAATAGAAAGAAAACATTTAATACCTAATTGGAATTTTGTTAGTAAAATAATTTCCTTAGGTGCAGCACCATTTTTTAATCAGCTTGCCATGATGATTGTACAAATTGTAATGAATAAATCATTAACTTATTATGGAGCTTTATCTGTATATGGTGAATCAATACCACTTGCATGTGCAGGAATTATTACAAAAGTAAATCAAATTTATATGTCAATAGTAATAGGTCTTTCTCAAGGATTACAGCCTATAGTAAGCTTTAACTATGGAGCAGCAAAATATGACAGAGTAAAAAAAGCATATTCTACAGCTATAAGCTATGGTGTAATAGTATCTGTAATAGCATTTCTTATATTTCAGTTTATGCCAAGACAGATAGTGTCTATTTTTGGTTCAGGATCAGAAGCTTATTATTCTTTTGCTGTAAAGTATTTTAGAATATTTTTATTATTTACATTTATAAATTGTTTCCAACCAATATCATCTAATTTCTTTACGGCTATAGGAAAGCCAAAGAAGGGTATATTTTTATCATTAACAAGACAGATATTATTCTTGTTACCTTTAATAATCATATTACCTTTATTTATTGGTATTGACGGAATAATGTATTCAGGACCTATTGCTGACTTTATAGCAGGAGCTGTATCTATTGCTATGATATATATTGAGTTTAAGTATATAGGTGAAAATAGAAGCTTTGAAAAGAAAGTTGTATAAATTTAAATTATAAGTAGAGTTTAGACTGTAAGTAGGATAAACTCTATTTTTTTTGCAAATTAAAGCCTTATAGTATTATAATGGATAATATAGAATTATATAGAATTTGGGGAGGGAATATTTATGTCAAATTATAGTGTGTTTTTACCTAGTTATAGTATAGGAGTGGATTCTTACAAAAAGATACCATATGTTACAAGAAGATATGGTAATAAAGTAGTAGTCATTGGTGGAAAAACAGCTATATCTAAATCAAAGAATAGCATTTTAGAAGGAGTAAGTGAATCAAATATAGAAATATTAGATTTTATTTGGTATGGAGGAAATTCTTCTTATGAAAATGTAGATGCTTTACTAAATAATATAAAGGTTAAGGAAGCTAATATTATATTTGCTGTAGGTGGAGGAAGAGCAATTGATACATGTAAAGTTGTAGCAGATAAGTTAGATAAACCAATGTTTTCTTTTCCTACAATAGCATCTAACTGTGCAGCATGTACGGCAATTGCAGTAATGTATAATGCTGATGATACATTTAGAGATTATTATTATCCAAATGAACCAGCAATTCATACTTTTATTAACACAAAGATAATTGCAGAAGCACCAGAGAATTTTTTATGGGCAGGTATTGGAGATGCGTTATCAAAAGAGTCAGAAGTATTACTTGCAACACGAGGTAAGAAGCTTTCTCATACGCCATTATTAGGAGCTCAATTAAGTGGTGCTTGTGATGAGCCTTTATTAAGTTTTTCTTATAAAGCCTTAGAGGATTGTAGAAAAAATAGTACATCATATGAGTTAGAGCAAATAGTATTAGACATTATTATTAGTACAGGCTTAGTATCAAATTTAACTAGTGATGCAGAGAAGTATTACTATAATAGTAGTTTAGCTCATTGTGTTTATTATGGTTCAACTGTTATACCAGGATGTAGTGGACATCTTCATGGAGAAATAGTATCTTTTGGAGTTTTATGTTTATTAACCTATGATAAACAATTTGAAAAGCGTGATAGAATTTATGAGTTTAATAAGAGTATTGGACTTCCAACATGTTTAGATGATATTGGTATTAAGAAAGAAGATGTTCAGAAGATGGTTAGTAGAATGAATGGAGTAACAGAATGGTATTGCACTCCTTATGAAGTAACAGAAGAGGAATTTGTTAAAGCAATTTTAGATACAGATGAATATTCAAAAAGTAGATAGAGTGAAAATAAAGTAAAAGCTTTAAGGTTATTAAGTAGTAAGTTATAAAGCAGTAGTTAAAAATTTTTTTAACTACTGCTTTATTATTATTTTCTAAACCATTCTGAAGGTGATTCATTGAAATAGTGAGCATCAAACTCTGTAACTTTATAATCTTGTATTCCATAAACCTTAAAGGGTTCATTATTTAAATAATCATTAATTTTTTCAACAGAGTCAGCTTTTATTACAAATATACCACCGCTCATATCAGATTTAAGTCCAGACATTAATATAAGTCCAGAATTCATTGCTTTTTGGGTATAAGCCATATGTTCAGTCATAATAGTATCATTTATTTTATCAGTAGCTTTTAATATACCTTCAACAACAAAATATTTCATATATATTTCCTCCTTAAATGTAAATATTATTTATTTAGTATTATAAATAAAAATAAATAATAGTCTAGATATATTAAAAATTTAATAAGTAAATAGGGTATAGGAGTATGAATTACTAAGCTTGATTTTGTAAAAGATATTAATATTAAAAAATATATTTATTTATACGAGGTAAGATATGATTAATATAAAAGAAGTTTTAAAGATACAAAAACTACATCTAAATATGCAGCAGTAGGAACAGGTCACTTCTTATTGAGTCTACACCTGTTTTATATGAAGGTATTAATGAAAAAGTCTTAATGGGAGAACAGGTATATTTTGGAAATTTTGCTCATTATCCATCAGAAGCAAAGGAAGGAACATTACCACTTCAACCACCTTTTGTTGTTACATATATTTTAACACAATGTTCAAATGTAGAAGAGGTAGTTGATGCTCTTAATAATAAGATTACAATATTAGCTATGCCTATGCTTGGAATGATACTAACAATCCACTGGGCATTTACAGATAGAACTGGAGAAACAATAATTATTGAAAGTGATGAACAAGGGGTATAAATTTATCGTAATTCTATGGGAGTTATGACTAATAGTCCAAACTACTCTTGGCATAGATTAAAACATCAGTAATGTGCTCAGAATCACTAAAATTTTATTGGGTTACATATGAAAACCAAAGAGTACAATGTGTAGATTTAAATAAGTTATTATCTAATGATGATTTTGTTCAATTTGATATGGGAAGAAAAGTTGATTTTAAATATTTAACATAAAATGAAATAATATGTACATATATAACCAATATGTGGATTGACCTTGTATATATTTGTAGTATAATAAAGAAAAGTTATTAAATAAAAACTATAGTTAGGAGAGAGAAAATGATAATAGAAGTAAAGGATTTAACTATTGGTAGCTTCCAAGGTGCTATTAACCTTGTATATGAAGATAAGCCAGCAAATAATGAAGTAGTTGAAGTTTTAAAAGCTAAAAAGGTTTTTGAAGGAAAAAGTGGTCAAGTATTTTATAAAACTACTAATGAATTAAATTATGAAATTTTTGTAGGTCTTGGAAAATATGAAGACTTAGAAAGAACAGATTTAATAAATGCAGTAGCTAGAGGGATTAAACAAGCAGAAAAGTTAAAAATAGATGACTTAAGCATTAATTTTATAAAAGCTAATGGATTATGTACTGGTGGAGTTACTAAGTCTATAGTACAAGGTATAAAGTTAGCTAGCTATAAATTTGATAAGTATAAGCAAAATCAAGAAGCTTATGAACCAAAGGTAACTATAATAGGTGGACCAAAAGAAAAATTTGATAAGATGAGAGAAAAAATTGCTGAAGCAAGTAATATTGCAGATGGTATAATTTTAGCTCGTGATCTTGTAAATGAACCAGCTAATATATTATATCCAGAAACTTTAGCTAAGAGAGCTGTAGAAGCTGGAAAAGAAAGTGGATTTGAAGTTGAAGTATTTGACGAAAAGCAAATAGAAGAGTTAGGAATGAAAGCATTCTTAGAAGTTGGTAAGGGTTCAGTTCATAAGCCAAGATTAATTGTTATGAGATATACAGGTAATGCTAATAGTGATGAAAGAGTTGGACTTGTAGGAAAAGGTCTTACTTTTGATACTGGAGGATATTCTCTTAAACCATCAGCATCTATGGATACTATGAAAAGTGATATGGGTGGAGCTGCAGCTGTTATTGGAACAATGAAGGCTTTAGCTGAAAATAAAGTAGAAAAAAATGTTGTAGCAGTTGTAGCAGCTTGTGAAAATGCTATTTCTGGTGGAAGCTATAAGCCAGGTGATATAATTGGTTCTATGGCTGGTAAAACTATTGAAGTTTTAAATACTGATGCAGAAGGTAGATTAACTTTAGTAGATGCAGTTACTTATATTATTGAAAAAGAAAATGTAGATAAAGTAGTAGATGTTGCAACTCTTACTGGAGCTGTATTAGTAGCACTTGGAACTGAAATAACAGGTGTAGTAAGCAATGATGATGCCTTTTATGAAGAACTATTAGTTGCTGCAAGAAGAACTGGGGAAAAGTTCTGGAGATTACCTAATGATAAATGCTTTAAGAAGCTTTATAAGGGAGATTTTGCAGATCTTAAGAATATTGGTGGACGTAATGCAGGAACAATTACAGCAGGTATGTTTATTGAGGAATTTGTACAAGATAAACCTTGGTTACATTTAGATATAGCAGGAACTTCTTGGACTGATGCTGGAAATGATGTTACACCAAAGGGTGGAACAGGAGCACCTGTTGCTACATTATATGAACTAGTTGTAAAACATCAATGTAAGCATAATAAAAAATAATAACTTTAAAAGGGTTGTATCAAAACTCTATTTTACACACTTTACTTATTAGGTGAATTGATAGTTTTGATACGGCTCTTTTTTTATTATATTATGTTAAGTACATTTGTATTAAATAATGGTAAGTATATTAAAGATTTATCAACATAAAAGTACATATTTTAACATCCAGAAAGCCTTAAATCTAGAATGAGTAAAAAATATAATAAGTATATAGAGATTTTTATTATATTAAAAAAAGAAGGTAAGTTTATGGAAAGTTTCACGTTAAGAGAAGCAACAA
>Virginia_p1__coassemble_1469_pt1 | contig 12437 bp, 9 predicted proteins | sample Virginia_p1__metabat2_low_PE_013 | metagenome-assembled genome bin Virginia_p1 | reverse complement strand
ATTATAATAATCGCTATAAAAATTGAAAACAATATTCTTCTTATTATTTTCCTTCTCTTCTCTTTTAAATTTCTCTTTTTCATATTTCCTTTTTCTTTATCTATATTCATTCTTTCTTTCATATACTGTAAACCCCTATCTTTTGACTTATAAATATTAGATAAACTACTATGCATACAGTTGGACTTATATCTTGCAAAAATACAGATAACAACTCTTCATCTGGAAATAATACTACTCAAAATGAATCAACATCTGAAAGTCAATCTGATAATGATAAAATAACTAATTCTAATGACTTAATTAAACTAATAGGAAAATCATCAGATAAAGTAAAAAAATCTTTGGAGATGGTGAAGAAAATATTTACGAAAAAGCTTTGTTAGGTATTTATTATTCAGATGAAGAAATATTAGGAGAAAATGCTACTGTGGATCTTGCTTTTGATGAAAATACACAAAAAGTTTCAAGTGTTTCTATTTCTTTTAAAAATGAAAATGAAGAAATATATAAAAAGGTTTCTGAAACACTAACTAATGATTTAGGTAGCCCTACTACAAAAGAAGCAGGTGGAGAAGATACTCAATATAAAGAAACCTGGCAAAAAGATAACTCTACTGTTAATATTATAAGAATGGGACAATCTACAAATATAACTATTGAATAGTTTTTATTTATTATATCTCATATAAAAGTTAGGGATGTATAAAGATTTATATTAAATTAATCTTTATACATCCCTATTATTATCTTTCAATGACTCTATAAAAATTTACTTTATAAAATGCTAGATATTATTGCAATTCAATAGAATCAAGTTCACCATCAGTATAACCTAATATAACTAAATCTTTAGGTAAAACTACCGTTGAAATATTGCCTGATTTATCTTTAATTTCTACACTAAAACATTGAGACATATCTCTTGCATTTAGTTCATCAGAAGAATCTATAACTATATTAAAAACTAAGCTACTATTATTAGTAAAATCATTAATGTTAGGTGTAATACTAACTTTATCTTTATTTGATTTCCATTTAATATTTATTAAATGTCTTATTTTTAATTCTTCATTGCCATAAGTAAGAGTGTACAATGCTACTTTATCATCAGCATAAAACCATGAATCTTGAGTACTTTCTACAATAGCATTTTTACTTTTAAAAGCCTTTGTAGAATTTATATCTATTAATTTATTTACCTTAGTATTAATACTTTGAATTTTCACATCACAATCATAAATTTTATTAAGTTGTGATCTATTTAAATCATACATAGTATTTTCAGTATTTTTAGATATTGAAATATTAAAGAAATCAACTGCAAAATTATCTAAAAATATTTCTTGCCTTTCTCTAGATAATTGATCTTCAAGTTCTTCCTCAGTTCTTCCCATTTTAGCATCATTTATTTCTACATTTCTATTAATCTGATCATTTGCTACATCAAATACAGACTCTCCGCCTCTTGAATGTCCAATTAAAAATAACTTATCAAAATCTATTTTATTAGTTAAATCAATTGTATCCCCTGGGTTATTACCTTCATTAGCTAACTTTAATTTTTCAATTTGCTTATTACTCATAGCAACAGTCTTTTCATTATCATCATTATCTCCATATTTCCAAATATAAGCCATCCTCATATCCATAGATATAGCAATATAGCCACTTTCAGCTAAAGACTTAACTAAATAATTAAATCCAGTATAAAACTCTTTAGAGGCATCTAAATTTTCATGGGATCCATGAGTTATTAATACAAGTGGAAATTTACCTTCTCCCTTTGGAATGGCCATAAATCCACTAACATCATATGGTAGTATTCTTCCTGAAGATGATGTGTAAGTTTCACTTCCTACATTAAAATCTGAAAACTCTATTTCATAATTTTTATTACCACTTTTCCCTATATTAAATACTGGCAACTCAACTATCGAACTATCAGTACCCCCTTCATTATTAGAGATCTCATTATTACATCCTATTATAGTCATCATTAATATTATAACTAATATAATTGATATATTTTTTATCTTCATAGTTTAATCTCCTCTACCTATTAATTTTCCTCTGGTCCCTCACCTATATTTCTAGCTTCTAAATAAAAATCAACATTTAAATCAGTATTTTCACTTAACTTTTCTAATTGTAATTCTGCTTCTTCTTTGGTTTCGAAAGGTCCAAATTGAAGTATGAACATTCCATTACTTAATTTTTGAACTTCCACTCCACTATAATAGTATAAACTTTCCTCAATTTGAGCTAACTGCTCTCCATAATTAAATTCATTTGTTCTTATAAAATAACCCTTTTTATTTTCTATTTCTTTTAATCCTGAATAACTTATTTGTATCATACCTGGATCTTCATATTCAGATATTTTAAAATCAACATCTTCATTTAATTCTATTGCAAGTTTACGTCTTGAGTCATCTAAAGTCATAATATTATATACATCCTTTACCCAAGGTAAATTTATAACTTTTTCCTGTATATTTGTATCATAAATTCCTCTTACTCCATCAAAAGTAAGTACTATTGTATAAGGATATTTTCTATACTCAATTTCATAATGTGGTGTATTTTCTACTAAAGTATCATTTTTAGTAAAATAAATATCTATAGTTTCATTATTTAAAGAATCTACAACCATAGTATTTCCATCTGTTATCATTCCACCACTTTTAAAAGAATTATCCATAGAGAACACTTTAACTATACTACCTAATATAGGTACCTTTATTAATTCTTTAGCAACTACAGATGTATTTGATGCTGAAACTAAAATTGTAGTTCCTATTAAAAATACTGATGCAACTTTAATAAATCCATTATTATTTTATATATCTTTTCACCACGTGATTTTATAAGTTTGCTAAAACTTTCTTTACAACCATCTTTTGCTTTTTGTACTAGTACTAACTGATCCAAGTTATTACCTCCTAATCAATTTACCTTAATTAGATAATTGATTTAAATGAATAGTTTCATTCTTTTTATTTAAATTTAGGATATGCAAAAAAATTTATTTAATATGCTTACAAAAACTTTAATTAAACTTCATTTTTAATTTATAAAAAAAGGCTATCTCTAATGATATATTAATCATTAGAGATAGCCTCTATATTATTTACTATTCCATTAAATATTTATCTACAGATAGTGCAACATTTCTACCTTCTGCAATTGCCCATACAACTAGAGATGGCCCTCTTCTTGCATCTCCTGCCACAAACACCTTATCTTTAGATGTTTTATAATCTGTATCACTTGCGTTGATATTTCCTCTATTATTTAACTCAACTCCTAAATCTTCAGCTATATAATCTTCAACTCCAGTGAATCCCATAGCAATTAAAACTAAATCAGCATTCCAAACTTTTTCTGAACCTTGAATTTCTTTAAGATTCATTCTTCCATCTTCGTTTTTAATCCATTCTACATCAATAGTTTTAAGTGATTTAACATTTCCATTTTCATCTCCATAAAACTCTTTAACACTTGTTAAATATCTTCTTGGATCATGACCAAACTTAGCAATATATTCTTCTTGCCCGTAATCAATCTTTAATACCTTTGCGTATTCCGGCCAAGGATTATTTTCACTTCTAGTTTTTAAAGGTTCACCCATTATTTCAAATTGATTTACTGACTTACAACCTTGTCTAAGTGCAGTTCCAACACAATCTGTTCCTGTATCTCCCCCACCAATAACTATTACATCTTTATCAGTTGCTAAAATATCAGTTCCTTTATTAAATTGAGAACCCACTATTCTTTTAGTATTATTAGTTAAATATTTTACTGCAAAATGAATTCCATTAAGCTCTCTTCCAGTAGCCTTTAAGTCTCTCGGCTTAGATGCACCAATAGTTACTACTATTGCATCATACTCTTTATCTAACTCATTATACTTTACATCTACACCTATATTGATACAAGTTTTAAATGTTATTCCCTCTTCTTTAAGAATATTAACTCTTCTCTCTATAACAGTTTTTTCAAGCTTCATATTTGGTATACCATACATCATAAGTCCACCAACATAATCTTCTCTTTCATATACAGTAACACTATGACCTAACTTATTTAAGAAATCAGCTGCAGCAAGCCCTGATGGTCCTGACCCTATTACAGCAACCTTTTTATTAGTTCTTATTTCTGGTGGATTTGCTTTAATTATACCTTCGCTAAACCCTTTTTCTATTAAATATTTTTCATTAGCTTTAACTGTAACAGCATCACCATGTAAACCACAAGTACAAGCATTTTCACATAATGCTGGGCATACCCTTGATGTAAACTCTGGGAAATTACTAGTTTTTAAAAGTCTTTCTAATCCTAATTCCCATTTTCCCAAATATACAAAATTATTCCACTCTGGAATAAGGTTGTGTAGTGGACATCCTGTTGCCATATTATTTAACATTATTCCTGATTGACAAAATGGAACTCCACAATCCATACATCTAGCACCTTGTTCTTTTCTTGCTTCTTCAGTAAGTGGTGTATCAAACTCATTCCAATGATTTATTCTATTTAGTGCATCCTCTCTAGCACAATTTTTTCTATCGAATTCCATAAAACCTGTTGCTTTTCCCATGATACTACCTCCTTACACTCTCTTCCCTGTTTTTTCATAGAAAGCATTAACTAAAGCTTCATCTCTAGTAAATCCTTTTTTCTCGTTTATTTTAACAAGCTCTAAAACTTCTTTATAATCTTTTGGAATTACCTTTTTAATTTTGCTTATATATAAATCAAAATTATCTAAAATAGCCTTAGCCTTTTGTGAGCTTGTAAGCTTATAATGTTCTGTAATTATATCTTTTAAGAAATTACTATCTTCAGAATTTGGTACTTCAATAAGAACCATTTCCTTATTAACTCTAGAGACAAACTTTTCATTTTCATCTAAAACATAAGCAATTCCGCCACTCATACCAGCTGCAAAGTTTACTCCTGTTTCTCCTAATATAACGGCTTTTCCACCTGTCATATACTCGCAGCCATGAGCTCCACAACCTTCTATTACAGCTGTTGCCCCTGAATTCCTTACACAGAATCTTTCTCCAACAACTCCATTAAAGAATGCTTTACCAGATGTAGCACCATATAAAGCAACATTACCAACAATTATATTTTCTTCAGCAACTATCTTACTATTTTTAGGTGGATATACAACTATTTTTCCTCCTGATAATCCCTTACCAACATAGTCATTACCATCGCCTTCAACTTCTAAAGTTAATCCATTTGGTATAAATGCTCCAAAACTTTGACCTGCTGCTCCTGTACACTTAATCCAAATTGTATCTTCTTCTAATCCTTCTTCATTATATCTTCTAGTTATTTCTGAACCTAATATAGTCCCAAATGTTCTATCTGTATTTAAAATATCAAGCTCTATTTTAACTTTATCTTTATTATCTAATGCAGGTTTTGTAAGTTCTAAAAGAAGTGTTGAATCTTTAACTAAATTAAGTTTATGATCATACTTATTTTCTATATTAAACTTAACACCATTTTCAGAATTAACTTGTGATTTATCTAATACTAACGATAAATCAACTCTTTCTGCTTTCCAATTATTAAGCTTTTCTTTTTTCTTTAACTTATCTACCCTACCAACCATTTCACCAATAGTTCTAAATCCTAGTTTAGCCATATATTCTCTCAACTCTTCCGCAATAAACTCCATAAAGTTCACTACATATTCTGGCTTACCAGTAAATCTTTTTCTAAGCTCCTCATTTTGAGTTGCAACCCCTACTGGACATGTATCTAAGTTACATACTCTCATCATTACACAACCTAAAGCTACAAGTGGTGCAGTTGCAAATCCAAATTCCTCTGCTCCAAGTAATGCTGCAATTGCAACATCTCTTCCTGTCATAAGCTTACCATCTGTTTCAACTCTAACTCTATCTCTTAAATTATTCATAACAAGTGTTTGATGCGCTTCGGCTAAACCTAATTCCCATGGAAGACCTGCATGTTGTATAGACGTCTTAGGAGATGCCCCAGTTCCTCCATCATAACCTGATACTAATATTACATCAGCCCCAGCCTTAGCAACACCTGCTGCAATTGTTCCAACACCTGCTTCTGCAACTAGCTTTACTGAAATATCTGCATATATATTAGAATTCTTTAAGTCATATATAAGCTGTGCTAAATCTTCTATTGAATAAATATCATGATGAGGTGGTGGTGAAATAAGTCCAACTGCAGTAGTTGATTTTCTTGTTTTTGCAATCCAAGGATACACCTTATGTGCTGGAAGTTGTCCACCTTCTCCTGGTTTTGCTCCTTGAGCCATTTTTATCTGTAATTCATCGGCATTAACTAAATATTCAGATGTAACACCAAATCTGCCTGATGCTATTTGCTTAATTTTAGATCTTTTTGAATCACCATTAGCAAGCGGAACCCATCTTTCTCTGTCTTCTCCACCTTCTCCAGTATTAGATTTACCACCTAATCTGTTCATTGCTATAGCAAGTGCCTCATGAGCTTCCTTAGAAATAGAACCATAAGACATTGCTCCAGTCTTAAATCTCTTAACAATTGATGCTACTGATTCTACTTCCTCTAATGGAATATGATTTTCTTCAAATTCAAAATCTAATAATCCTCTTAATGTTAAACCTTCTTCCTCTTTATTTATTAATGTAGAATATTCTTTAAACTTCTTATAATCTCCGGTTCTTGTTGCTTGTTGTAACATATAAATAGTTACTGGATTATATAAGTGATTTTCACCTTCACTTCTTAACTTGTCTCTTCCAAAGTTATCTAAATTCAAATTAAGTTGTTTATACCTCTTATTATAGGCTTTCTCATGTTTTGATACTGCTTCTTTTTCTATATCGCTTAAAGTTAGTCCACCAATTCTACTAGTTGTATTTGTAAAGTATTTATCTATTACAGATTTATCTATACCTAAAGCTTCAAATATTTGAGCTCCTTGATATGATCTAATAGCCGAAATACCCATTTTAGACAAAATCTTAGTTATTCCCTTAACAACAGCCTTATCATAATTATCAGTAGCCTCAGTATATGAAAGTGTAACCATTCCATCTTCAATTAATTCATGAATACATTGATATGCTAAATATGGATTAACTGCTGTAGCTCCATAGCCTAAAAGTGTTGCAAAGTGATGAACTTCCCTCGCTTCTGCAGTTTCTATAATAATATCTGCTAAGCTTCTAACACCTTTTTTAATTAAATAATTATTCATTGCTGCAACAGCTAATAATGAAGGAATTGGTACATTTGCTTCATCTACAAACCTATCACTTAATATAATTACATTAGCTCCTTCTTTAATAAGTTGAAGTGCTTCCCTACACAAGTATTTTAATGATATTTCTAAACTATTTTCCTTAGTTTTATCAAAAGTAATATCTAATGTTTTAACATTATATCCATGACCATCTAATAATTTTATTTTTTCTAAATCTTTATCATTAATAATGGGATTAACTATTTCTATCTGCCTACAGCTTTCTGGACAATCATCTAATATATTTCCTTTAGATCCTAAATAAACATTAGTTGATGTTACAATTTCTTCTCTTATTGCATCTATTGGAGGATTAGTTACTTGAGCAAATAACTGCTTAAAATAATTAAATAATGGTTGCTCCTTTAATGATAATACTGCAAGAGGAGTATCAATTCCCATAGCTGCCATTGGCTCATGCATATTTTGAGCCATTTCATATATATTAGTTTTTAAATCCTCATATCCATAGCCGAAAGTCTTTTGATAAGTTGTTCTTTCTTCCTTATTCATAAATTTTTCTTCATAATTATCTATATTTATGCTTTTAAGTGGCGTTAATCTTTCATCTAACCATTCTTTATATGGTTTTTCTAAACTATATTTCTTCTTAACTTCTGCATCTTCAATAAGTTGACCTTTAACAGTATCCACTAATAAAATCTTTCCTGGTTCTAATCTATCTTTTCTAATAACTCTTTCTTCATCTATATATACCGCACCAGTTTCTGATGAAAGATATAAATACTCATCATCTGTTATATAATACCTTGATGGTCTTAAACCATTTCTATCTAAAACTGCTCCTACTCTATCTCCATCAGTAAATACTATAGATGCTGGTCCATCCCACGGTTCCATTAATGTTGAATTATACTTATAAAAAGCTTTTTTATCTTCATCTATATTTTTAGACTTTTCCCAGGGCTCAGGTATTAACATTAATATTGATCTAGCTAAATCCCTTCCACCCATATATAAAAATTCTAGTACATTATCGAAAGTTGCAGAATCTGAACCTTCTTTGTTTATTATAGGTAATACTTCAGAAAGCTTATCTCCAAATATCTCTGAAGTAATAGACCCCTCTCTTGAGTAAATCTTATTAACATTTCCTCTTAATGTATTTATTTCTCCATTATGCACCATCATTCTATTAGGATGCGCTCTCTCCCAGCTTGGGAATGTATTTGTTGAGTATCTTGAATGAACTAAAGCTATAGCTGATTCAACATCTTTATCTAATAAATCACTATAGAACTCTCTCACTTGTGTTGATAATAACATTCCTTTATAAACCATTGTTTTTGATGAAAGTGATGCTATATAAGCACTACAATCATTTAATTCTTTTTCTGAATTAAATGCTTTTTCTATATTTCTTCTTAATATATATAGTTCTCTTTCAAAAGCTTTATCATTTTCTATACCATTCGGCTTATTTAATATAACTTGTTGAATTTTAGGCATTGATTCTAAAGCCGCTTTTCCAAGGCCACTATAATCTATAGGAACATCTCTTAATAATAAGGTTTCATAATGTTTCTCCATTAAAACCTTATTCATAATATTTAATGCTATTTCCCTCTTCTTTTCTTCATTAGGAAGAAATAATACACCTACTGCATATTCACCATTTTCAGGCAAATTTATATTTTTATCATTACATACTCTCTTAAAGAAATTATGAGGTATTTGAATTAATATACCAGCACCATCACCAGTATTTTCATCTGCCCCAGTACCACCCCTATGCTTTAAATTTTCTAAAATATCTAAAGCATCATTAATAATTTTATTAGATTTCTTTCCTTTTATATTTACTACAGCCCCAATTCCGCATGCGTCATGTTCAAAACTGCTATTATACAGACCCCAATTTTCTTTCATATATAACGCTCCTTTTTCAATAGTCTAGTATTTTCCTCAAAATTGTAAATGAAATTACTTTTTTCAAAAAAATCATTTCCGATTTATATCGAGTTTTTATTTTATTAATATTATATGCGAATTTATATATAATTTCAATTTTTTATTATTATTTTTATATAGTTACCTTAAAAAATTTAACTATTACGTCTATTAAACTTATTTTTATTAATAATTTATCATTTTGACATCTAAATCAAGATTATGATATTTTAATTTTAACCCTCTCTTTTTTGAATATTTATTTATTTACTCCGTCATTTTTCGAACAATTTAAACGATATCAGCAAGCAAAAAAAATATCACATTATATCAAAACATATAATGTGATATCTGATTATTTTATTATTAATTAGGTCTACAAATAATTGCATATCCTCCTCTACCAACAAAAGGACGTATAACCTCATAACATTTCCCATTAATTTTTACTATAATATTACCTTCCTCCTCATCATCCATAAATTCATATTTTAGATTCTCACTATCACAATATTGAACTATTGCATTTTTAGTAATACTTTTAGTAGGATACACAAGATTTTCTTCATATGGTATATCTATATTAATTTTAATCATATTTTTAAGAAACTTTTTAATGATAATAAATACCCCCTATATATTAATAACCTCTTATAACTCTGTTATTTTTAAGGTATAAATAGTAGCTCCACTTATATCAAGGTAATAACCTATTTCTACTTTATTTAACACGCCATTAATTCGTGTAATAGCTGGTAAATCCTTTTCTACATACTCTAACGAAACTCTATTACTTATACAATATTCCTCTAATATTTTAAAGAACTCTTCTTTTGTTTTTGGCTTTTCTTTTAAATCAACTAGTAGTGTATTCTCCTTATAAGATCGACCACTATTTAACTCATTTGCAACTTTACTTAATGAAATATAATCCCAAATCCACAAGGCTATTATTACAACTATATTTACTAAAACTATATAACGAATATAATCAGGAATAAAATTTCCTATAACTGATACAGCTAAAACAATAAGAAATATCCAATAATATATACCTGCCCCCATACTCCCCTCACTTGATTTATGAGGCAAACTTCTTATCCATTGAATAACAACGCCTGTTAACATATACCCTATTAGCACTGGTATAAAATAATTAAATGCTTCTACTAAACCTTCAACATCGTTTGTAAGTCTTAATGTTAATATAGAACTTATTAACAACGTAAATCCAATATATATTCCTTTTAATGTATTTTCTCTCATAATCATCTTCCCCCTAAAATTCTAATTCTAACTTCTTTTAAATATTTTCTAGATATATAAGTTGTCTCATTATTAATTAATTTAGCCTCCATTAATCCATTCATTAAGGGATTATAAACTAATACCTTTTCTAAATTTAATATAGTTGATTTAGAAATCCTTATAAATTTCTCTGGTAATATCTTTTCTAACTCATAAAGTTTGCTTTTATATTCATAAATATCATTTTCAATATGAATTAATAGACTATTTTTTGTTGTTTCTATAAAATAAATATCATCACTTTTTACCTTGTATATTTTCCCATTTTTATAACATGATATCTTAATACTTTTATACTTATCGTTTTTAATATAACTAATAAGAGTGTTTATAGAATCATTACATTCATGTATATGCAAATTTACGTATTCTTCTATTTCATTGTCTATTTCTTGTATTAATACTTTCATATTTCCCCCTTGATTTTTATCTATAAATAATAAGTACTTATTAATATAATTTCTATATTTTATATAATATCCTATAGCAAATACCTTTTCTACATTTTACATCTAAGTGGTACTTTTAAGGATGCAAGTGGCCTACTCCCTCTTACTATTCATATAAATATACAAGTTTATTAACATTACATATATTAAATAATTATTTCATATATATTATTAAAAGAATTTTATTTAGGAGTTTTTATGAAAGACATATTTAGTAAAATAAATAATTTAGAAAAACTTATAGGTAATACTCCTTTAGTAGAAATTTCATTTAAATATAAAGAGAAAAAGATGAAAGTTTATGCTAAACTTGAGTATTATAATTTAACTGGTAGTATTAAGGATAGAATCGCTATATATATGTTAAAGCGTGCCTATATAAATAAAAAAATTAACGAGGATGACTTAATTTTAGAGGCTACTAGTGGTAATACCGGTATATCATTTGCAGCAATTGGTAGTTATTTAGGACATGATGTTCATATATATATGCCAGATTGGATGAGCTCAGAAAGAATTAAGTTACTAGAAAGCTATAATGCTAAATTACATTTAGTTTCGAAAAATGATGGTGGCTTTTTAAAATGTATATCTCTAACAGAACAATGCAAAGACAATTGTCCAAACATATTTTTACCTCAGCAGTTTTCAAACGTAGATAATATTTATTCTCATTATTATTCTACTGGACCTGAAATCTACTCAACTTTAAAAAAACATCACTTAGCACCTTCAATTTTTGTTGCCGGTGTAGGTACTGGTGGTACAATAATGGGAATATCTAAATTTTTAAAGGAAAAAAATCACCATTTAAAAACCTATCCAATTGAACCTGCATCATCTCCAACACTTTCAACTGGTACTCATACTGGTTATCATCGTATTCAAGGAATTTCTGATGAATTTATACCACCAATAGTTGCTTTAAATCAGTTAGATGAAATTATAAGTGTTGATGACGGTGACGCTATAATTATGGCCCAAATGCTATCTAAAGAATTGGGGCTTGGTGTTGGAATTTCATCAGGAGCTAATTTTATAGGTGCTATTAAAGCTCTAAATTTAAATAACTCAACTTCAGGTGCCATAACTATTTTCGCTGATGACAATAAAAAATATATTTCCACCGACTTAATGAATAAAGAACCTTCAAAACCTGAATTTATTTCTTCAGACATTACACTTATAGATTTACGAACTCTATAACTAAATTTCGAAATAATTTAGTTAGTTAAGGGCCTTCGGCCGGTTAAGTTTTTTGAACAGCGCTTCGCTAGTTCAAAAAGGGTAATAGTTGCCTTCGACAACGGTAAGAGCCTTATGGCTAGTTAAGGAAGAAACTTCTTACGAAGTTTCAAAAAAATATATATTCAAAGAAATTGCCAAGTAATTTCCTCCTTAACTTTTTACCGTTTGCTTTAGCAAACTCTTACCTATGATTAATTAGCGCAAGCTATATTAATCACTTTACC
>Virginia_p1__coassemble_1466_pt1 | contig 12482 bp, 12 predicted proteins | sample Virginia_p1__metabat2_low_PE_013 | metagenome-assembled genome bin Virginia_p1 | reverse complement strand
TCATGAATCTTGTTAAGTAATTAACAAGAAAAGTGAAAAAATAAGCTAAGAGGTGTTTTACATGGGATATAAACTTAACTTAGAAAATATGAATTTAGCTTTAAATGAGTTAAAGAAAACATATAAAATCTATGCTCCAAAAGTTTTTGAAGGTGCAGGAACTTTTTCAGATACTGATAGAGTTAGATATGGAGAAATTGAAAGCATTGAAGAAATAGAATTTGATAAAAAATCAAGTTTTTCATATAAAGAAACTATTTTACCTACTAGACAAACATTATTCTTCTTTACTGAAGATGAATGTACAGAAGCTGAAGTAGATGAAAGAGCAGCTTTAATATTCTTAAGAAGTTGTGAAATTCATTCATTAAAGAGAATTGATGACATCTATTTAAGAAATGGATTTGAAGATGTCTACTATAAGAAAATGAGAGAAAGAGCAAAATTCGTTTTAATTGGATGTGAAAATAGTTTTGAAAATTGCTTCTGTGTAAGCATGGAATCTAATAAAACAGATGAGTATAATGCATACATTAAAGTTGATGGAGAAGATGTATATTTAGATATTAAAGATGAAGAAATTGCAAATATAATAGCTTCTATAGAAAAAGAAGAAAGGGAAGTTACTCCTGATTTTGTTACAGAAAATCCTGTTAAAGTTAATATTCCAGAAAACTTAGGATTAGAAGTTATGAAGTCTACTATGTGGAATGAATATAATGAAAGATGTATAGCTTGTGGTAGATGTAATTTTGTCTGTCCAACATGTACATGCTTCACTATGCAAGATATAACTTATAAAGATAATAAAAATGCAGGTGAAAGAAGAAGAGTTTGGGCTTCTTGCCATGTAGATGGATATACAGATATGGCTGGTGGACATAGCTTTAGAAAAGAAAAGGGTCAAAAGATGAGATTTAAGACTCTTCATAAAGTATATGACTACAAGAAAAAATGGGGATATCATATGTGTGTTGGATGTGGTAGATGTGATGATATATGTCCAGAATACATTAGTTTCTCAACAATTATAAATAAGTTAGAAAATGCTATGGATGAGGTGAAGAATAATGACTAAGAATGAATACATACCATTTAGATCAGAAATTTTAGAAGTAATTGAACATACTCCAATTGAGTATACTTTTAGAATGGCTTATAAAGGTGATGTTAAACCAGGTCAATTCTTTGAAGTATCATTACCTAAGTATGGAGAAGCTCCAATATCAGTAAGTGGGATTGGTGAAGGTTTTGTTGATTTAACAATAAGAAGAGTTGGTAAAGTTACTAATGAAATATTTAAGAATTATGTTGGAGATAAGTTATTCTTAAGAGGACCTTATGGAAATGGCTTTGATATAGAAAATTATAAGAATAAAGAAGTAATAGTTGTTGCTGGGGGAACAGGACTTTCACCAGTAAGAGGAATAGTAGAATACTTCTCAAATAATAGTAATGACTGTGAGAGCATGACTCTTATTACAGGATTCAAGTCACCAGAAGATGTTTTATTTAAAGAAGACATGAAAACTTGGGAAAAGACTATGAACCTTATCTTAACAGTTGATACTGCACCAGAGGGTTATGAAGGTAAAGTAGGATTAGTTACTAAGTATATTCCTAAGTTAGAAATCAAAGATATGGACAAAGTACAAGTAGTTGTTGTTGGACCTCCAATGATGATGAAGTTTACAGTTTTAGAATTCTTAAAACTTGGTATTAAAGAAGAAAATATTTGGATTTCTCAAGAAAGAAAAATGTGCTGTGGAATAGGTAAATGTGGACATTGTAAAATAGATGAGACATATATTTGTTTAGATGGTCCAGTATTTAATTATACAGTAGGAAAATCTTTAATAGATTAGGAGGAAGTAATTAATGGATATCAATACTAAAAAGCTTAAAAAGAATGCCTTTAGAGTTACAAAGCATAGAGGATTAACAGCTTCAAGAATAAGAGTACCAGGTGGACACTTAAATGCTAAATACTTAGGGCTTATTCAAGAGATTGCAGAAAACTATGGTAATGGAACAGTTCATTTAACTACTAGACAAGGGTTTGAAGTTCCAGGAATAGATATGAAAAATATGGATAAGGTTAATGAATTACTTCAACCAATTATTGAAGGTTTAGAAATTAATCAAGTAGTTCCAGGTAAGGGATATACATCAGCTGGTACAAGAAATGTAAGTGCTTGTATAGGTAATAATGTCTGTCCATTTGCAAATTACAACACAACTAACTTTGCAAAGAAAATAGAAAAAGAAATATTCCCAAATGACTTACATTTTAAAGTTGCTTTAACTGGATGTCCTAATGACTGTATGAAGGTTAGAATGCATGACTTTGGTATTATAGGAATGACAGAACCTCAATTAGATGAAAGTAAATGTATATCTTGTGGAGCTTGTGTTAGAGCTTGTACTAAAAAGTCTACAGCAGCTTTACATGCAGAAAACTATACACCGGTAAGAGATCATAGCAAATGTATTGGATGTGGTGAATGTGTAATTAACTGCCCAACAGGAGCATGGACTAGAAGTAAAGAAAAGTACTACAGATTAGCTATCATGGGTAGAACAGGTAAAAAGAACCCAAGACTTGCAGAAGATTTCTTAATCTGGGCTGATGAAGAAAGTATAACTAAGATAATAGTTAATACTTATAAATATGTAGAAGAATATATAGATAGAAATGCACCAGGTGGTAAAGAGCATATCGGATATATAGTAGATAGAACTGGATTTGAAGAATTCAAGAAATGGGCTTTAGATGGAGTTACTTTATCAGATAAAGCTATAATGATGAATAATGTATATTGGAGCGGAATTAAGTATCCAAATGTTTAATATATTAATATAAGAGTTATAACGTGATTAAAGAGCATGTTATAGCTCTTTTTTTCTGCAATTTACTAAATGAACTTACATTTATAGTCTTAGATAGTAATCTTTTTTTGGATAGTAGTAAAATTTATAAGTTAAGATGACTAAAGTAATATTTGGAACTTCACTTAATTTTCATAGTGTTTATTCATATGGTTATGCTATTTTACATAAGTATATATAGAAATTAAAAAAATATATACAGAGATTGGTGGGAGTGATATGAAAAAAATATTAGCTTTTTTATTAGTTTTACTAAACATAGGTATGGTTATGTGTAGTGGGAACAATATATCACAAAAGGATATAGAAGAAATGAAAGATGTTGTTGATAAGGTACTATCTTATGATGGAGGTTATGATAATCAGGTTAGTGAGTATATAGATAGTAATACTTTCAATGAGTCTAATTATGTAATATTTTATAGTTATTATATAGGTAGTGTAGTATTAAATAAATATGAAAGTGAAGTTATAGGAGCTAGTAAGGATGATGGTAAGTATAATTTATGCTTACTTATAAATATGGAAGCACAAGCAACAACGTTAGAAAGTGATGGAGTAGAAGAAGGTTATGATACTGCTGAAGGAAATGATGTTCCAGTAGAGGTAGTGTTGAAAAAAAGTAAAGGGAAATTTTATATTGAAAGTGTGAAAGAATATGATAGTTTGGAAATTGCTCAAAATGAAAACAAAAATTTCATTAAAAATAACTAAAAAATACCTAGAAGTATAAACCATGTAATATATTTCTAAATAGCTTTAAGGTAAGTAAAAATGCGAAAATTTAATTGTGATATTAATGGATATAAAGGTAATAAGAGACTTACAATAAAAAATAAGGTATGTAAGTAGCGAATCTACTATAATAAAAATGGAAAAGCTATGTTATAACTGTAAGTGGCAGCGTTAGTAAAAGTAAAAAGTACTTTAACTAATAAAATATTGGGTATTTAAATATACTCGAAAAAATAAAAAGGAGTGGTACAGATGAAGAATAAACTAATTGCCAGTATAGTTACATTAACAGTGCTAGGAGGAGCAGGTACATCAACCTTTGCAGCTGTTAAAGATTGTTCACAAGAAAAGAGTAATGTTAATATAGTTAAGGTGAGCGATATTTTAGGGACAAGTTCAAATAGTAAAAATGGATGTAGTATTTCAGGAAGTCTTTTAAATGGACCAAATTTTAAAGGATTTTGGTGGGGAAATGGACAATATGGAACAATAATTATTGGTGGAACTATAAATAGACCTAATAATGGAAGTGGAAGTAATGGTACTGTGAATCCGCCAAGTGGGGATATAGAAACACCAAATACTCCAGATATACCATCAGTAGATGAGACACCAAGTACTCCAGATACACCGGTAGTAGATGAAACACCAAATACTCCAGATACACCAAGTGTAGATGAAACACCAAGCGTTCCAGATACACCAGTAGTGGATGAGACACCAAGTGCTCCAGATGCACCAGTAGTAGATGAAACACCAAGTGTAGATAATGGGACAAATACTTCTACAAACTTTATGGCACAAGTAGAACAAGCTATATTTAATAAGGTTAATGAAGAAAGAGCGAAAGCAGGGGTTCCAGCATTAACATATAATACAACAATGGAAAAATATGCTAGAATGAAATCACAAGATATGGGTGATAACAACTATTTCAGTCATGAAGATTTAAGTGGAAACTTAATAACTACTCAAATGAAAAAAGATGGAGTAACTTATAGAGCATGGGGAGAAAATATAGCATATGTAGGTGGTATGACTGATCCAAATGCAATTGCAGATAAAATCATGACAAACTGGATGAATTCATCAGGACATAGAGCAAATATTTTATCTACAAACTTCTCAAGTATAGGTGTAGGTGTATATAAGAGTGGAAACAGAGTATACGCTACTCAAGAGTTTTATAAATAAGAAGTTTGATATATAAAATAAAAAATAGGTGTGTTGAAAAAAAAATAAGACAAGCTATTTAAAGTAAAGAAGCTAAGGATTTTATAATTCTTAGCTTTTTTGCGTATAATAAAGAATTGTATATTAACTTAAATATTGAAATCTAAAAAAAATCTTACTAATATATATAGGTAGTAATTACATTTATAATATTATGTTATACTTATAACTAGTAAAATACTTTGAGGTGAAGTAATGAAACCATTAGCGGATTTAATAAGACCTAAACAGTTAAGTGAAGTTTATGGTCAACAACATATATTAGGAGAAAATAAAATTTTAGATAGGATAGTTAAAAGTGGAAGAATATCAAATATGATATTTTATGGGCCACCTGGTGTTGGAAAAACCACTGTTGCTAATATAATAGCAGAAAAGGCAGGGAAAAGATTTTATAAACTTAATGCAACGAATGCATCTTTAAAGGATATTCAAGAGATAACTAAGGAATTAGATACCTTTTTAGGTGTTAATGGAATACTCCTTTATTTAGATGAAATTCAAAATTTTAATAAAAAGCAACAACAATCTTTACTAGAATATATTGAGGATGGAAGAATAACACTTATTGCATCGACTACAGAAAATCCGTATTTTTACATATTTAAGGCGTTATTATCAAGATCTACAATTTTTGAATTTAAGCCAATTAGTGAAGATGATGTAAAAAAAGCAATATATAGAGCTATTAGTATTAGAAGTAAAGATTATAATGAGATAAAGTTAGATGTAAAAGTTGAAGCAGTTGATTATTTAGCATCATATTGCAATGGCGATGTTAGAAAAGCTATAAATGGATTAGAGGTTGCATTAAATTCTACAAAACCCAATAGTGAAGGTATTATTTTAATAGATTTAGATGTAGTAAGAGATTCAACTCAAAGTAAGGTTATAGGATATGATAGTGATGGAGATGCTCATTATGATATACTTAGTGCTTTTCAGAAATCAATACGCGGAAGTGATGCAGATGCAGCAATTCATTATTTAGCTAGGCTTGTTAAAGCAGGAGATTTAATTTCAATATGTAGAAGACTTCAGGTAATTGCAGCAGAAGATATTGGATTAGCTTATCCACAAGCAAGTTTAATAGTTAAGTCATTAGTTGACTCTGCTAGAGAATTAGGGTTTCCTGAGGCTAGAATACCACTTGCAGAAGCAACTATACTTTTAGCTACAAGTCCAAAGTCGAATTCAGCATATTTAGCAATAGATTCAGCATTAAATGATTTAGAAAATATGACTATAGGGGATATACCTAACCATTTAAAGGATGCACATTATAGTGGTGCTTGCAAAATGGGAAGAGGAGTTGAATATAAATATCCACATAGTTATCCTAATCATTATGTTAATCAACAATACTTACCTGATAATATAAAGAATAAAGTTTATTATGAGTATGGAGATAATAAATTTGAAAAAGTAACAAAGGATTATTGGGATAGAATTAAAAGATAGAAAAATAATTTAAAAACATGGGGGAAGAAAAAATGAAGCAAGATAAGTACAATGATTATTTACAAATTTTAAAAGAAGAATTAGTACCGGCAATGGGATGTACAGAACCCATTGCTATAGCATATGCAGCAGCTAAGGCAAGAGAAGTCTTAGGTAAGAAGCCACAAAAAATTATAGCAAAATGTAGTGGTAATATAGTTAAGAATGCAATGTGTGTAACAGTACCTAACACTGGAGATTTAGTAGGAATTAAGGCAAGTGCTATAATTGGTGTTTTAGCAGGAGATCCAAATAAAGAGTTACAGGTAATTAGTGAAGTTAAAGAAGAGCATATAATTGAAGCTAATAACCTTATGACAGAGGAATATTGCTTTGTTGAAAGATTAGATACAGAAATTCAGCTACATATAATAATGGAAGTATATTCAGAAGATGATAGTGCTGTAGTAGAGATAAAATATGCACATAACAATATATCTAAAATAATTAAAAATGGAGAAATATTATTTGAGGGAAATCAAGATCCAAGTAAATATTTAGGTGTATTTATTGATAGAAGCATTTTAAATGTTAATGACATATTTGATTTTGCAAATAGTGTAGATATTAATGATGTAAAAGAGTTATTAGACAAGCAAATTGAATATAACATAACCATAGCAGAAGAAGGCTTAAAGGGCGAATATGGGGTTGGAATAGGGAAAATGCTTATGAAGTGTTATCCAGAGTCTATTGTAACTAAACTTAAGGTTTATGCAGCAGCAGCTTCTGAAGCTAGGATGAGTGGTAGTTCTCTGCCAGTTATGACTAACTCAGGGAGTGGAAATCAAGGTATGGCAACTTCAATTCCAGTAATAATATATGCAAAGGAAAAAGGATTATCGGAAGAAAGATTATATAGAGGATTAATATTCTCAAATCTTATGACAATACATCAAAAAACAGGAATAGGAAGACTTTCAGCATTTTGTGGAGCAGTAAGTGCAGGATGTGCTAGTGGAGCTGCTATTACCTACTTAGAAGGTGGAACATTAGAGCAAATTAATAAGACAGTTACAAATACTTTAGCTAATATTTCTGGTATAGTATGTGATGGTGCAAAGGCATCTTGTGCGGCAAAGATTGCTACAAGTGTTGATGCAAGTATGATGAGTCATTATCTTGCAATGGAAGGACAATGTTATAGTCCTAGAACAGGAATACTAAAAGAGAATATTGAAGAAACAATAACTGCAGTAGGTAGACTAGGAAAAGAGGGAATGAAAGAAACTGATAAAGAAATATTAGATATAATGCTTGAAGAATAATATATATAAATATTTTCTAAATATATAAAATAAGTATAATCAATGAGTTAAAAAGTTTACATAAAAAATTTTAAAAATTAAGCTAGAAGTAGAGTAAATCATGGTTGACAAAAGCAGAGTAAGTTAGTATGATATAAATATAAAGCAGAGCAAAAAAGTCTGAATAAGGGGTGAGAAAGTGAAATTATCAACTAAAGGAAGATATGGAGTAAAAGCCATGGTTGAACTTGCAATACATTATGGAGATTCTCCCCTATCAATAAAAACTATTTCGCAAAGACAAGGAATATCTGAATATTATTTAGAACAATTGTTTTCGCCGCTTAGAAAAGCAAAACTTATAAATAGTATAAGAGGAGCTCAAGGTGGATATATATTGGGAAGAGAACCAAAAGAAATTAAGATTTCAGATATAATGTATGTACTTGAAGGTCCTATAGAGATTGCAGATTGTATTGAAGGGGTTGCTTGTGATAATATAGATTGTTGTGCAACTAGACTTTTATGGACAAAAATAAAAAATAGTATAGATGAGGTTATGGAAGGCATAACGTTACAAGATATAGTAGATGACTACAATAAAATTAAAGAAAAAAATGAAGCATTAACTTTACAGAGGAGTGAATAATATATGAAAACAGTATATATGGATTACGCGGCTACTACTTATGTAAAGCCAGAAGTTTTAGATGAAATGATGCCTTATTTCACAGAAAAGTTTGGAAATCCATCATCTTTCTATGGAATATCAAGAGAAACAAAGATGGCAATAGATAAAGCAAGAGGGCAAGTTGCTACAGCTTTAAATTGTGATATGAGCGAGGTTTACTTCACAGGGGGTGGATCTGAGGCAGATAACTGGGCAATAAAAGGTATTGCTTCAGCTCATAGAAAAAAAGGTAATCATATAATTACTACTAAAATAGAACATCATGCAGTTCTTCATACTTGTGAATATTTAGAAAAGAACGGATTCGAAGTGACATACTTAGATGTTAATGAAGAAGGATTTATTGATTTAGAAGAATTAAAAAATGCTATAACAGATAAAACTATTTTAGTATCAATTATGTTTGCTAATAATGAAATTGGAACTATTCAACCTATAAAAGAGATTGGTGCAATTTGTAGAGAAAGAAAAGTTTTATTCCATACAGATGCAGTTCAAGCAGTAGGAAATGTTCCAGTAGATGTAAAAGAAATGAATATTGACCTTTTATCTTTAGCAGGTCATAAAATATATGGACCTAAGGGAATAGGTGTTTTATACATAAGAAAAGGTGTAAGAATAGACAACTTAATCCATGGTGGAGGACAAGAAAGATCTAGAAGAGCAGGAACAGAAAATATTGCTGCTGTTGTTGGATTAGGTAAAGCTATAGAGTTAGCAACTAAAGATCTTGAAGGTCATATGGAAAGACTTTCAGCTTTAAGAGATAAGCTTATAGATGGAATATTAGAAAGAGTTCCTTACTCATATTTAAATGGACCAAGAGGTGATAAGAGATTACCTGGTAATGCAAATGTAAGATTTACGTATATAGAGGGTGAATCAATATTATTATCATTAGATTTCGAAGGAATTTGTGCTTCAAGTGGTAGTGCATGTACATCAGGATCATTAGACCCATCTCACGTACTTTTAGCAATAGGATTGCCACATGAATTAGCTCATGGATCATTAAGATTAACTTTAGGTGATGGATCAACAGAAGAAGATGTTGATTATGTTTTAGAAGTGTTACCTGCAATTATTCAAAGAATAAGAAATATGTCACCATTATGGAGTGACTTTGTTAAGAAGGGAGAAAAATAATTATGATATATACAGATAAAGTTATGGACCATTTTAGAAACCCAAGAAATGTAGGAGAAATTGAAGACGCAAACGGTATTGGAGAAGTTGGAAATGCTAAGTGCGGAGATATAATGAGAGTTTATTTAAAAGTTGAAGATAACATAGTTAAAGATGTTAAGTTCCAAACTTTCGGATGTGGATCAGCTATAGCTTCATCTTCAATGGCTACAGAAATGATTAAAGGAAAAACTTTAGAAGAAGCTTGGGAATTATCAAATAAAGCTGTTGCTGAAGCTTTAGATGGACTTCCACCAGTAAAAATGCACTGCTCAGTATTAGCTGAAGAAGCTATACACAAAGCAATCAATGACTACAGAAAAAATGCTGGATTAAGCACTGAAGGATGGGAATTCGAAGAAACAGATCATGATGAATTACATGATGCAGTACACGGACACGAATAAAAAACTTAAGGTGTGATTTGATGGAAAAGAAGAAAAAAGTAGTTATAGGTATGAGTGGCGGAGTTGATAGCTCCGTTGCTGCTTACCTTTTAAAAGAACAAGGCTATGATGTTATTGGTGTTACAATGCAAATATGGCAAGAAGATAAAGATTATACAGAAAGAGAAGGTGGATGTTGTTCACTTTCAGCTGTAGATGATGCAAGAAGAGTTGCTAATAAAATTGGTATTCCCTTTTATGTAATGAACTTTAGAGATAGCTTTAAAGAAAAAGTTATTGATTATTTTGTTCAAGAATATATAGATGGAAAAACACCAAACCCATGTATAGCATGTAATAAGTATTTAAAATTTGATGAGTTATTAAGAAAAGCTCAAGGAATAGGCGCTGATTATGTTGCAACAGGTCACTATGCTAAAATTGAACAAGATGAAAATGGAAGATATCTATTAATTCGTTCAGATGATGATAGAAAAGACCAAACATATGCATTATATAACTTTACTCAAGAGCAATTGGCACATACTCTTATGCCTTGTGGAGAATACACTAAGGATAGAATAAGAGAAATTGCTAAGGAAATTGGATTATCAGTATATAATAAAAAAGATAGTGAAGAAATTTGCTTTATACCAGATAATAATCATGGTAGATACATAAGTGAAGCTAGACCATTAGAAGTTGTTCCAGGAAACTTTGTTGATAAGAATGGAAATGTACTAGGTCAGCATAAGGGAATAGTATACTACACAATAGGTCAAAGAAAGGGATTAGGAATAGCTCTTGGAAGACCGGTATTTGTAACAGATATTAATCCTAGAACTAATGAAGTTGTATTAGGACCAGAAGAGGATATATTTAAAACTGATTTAGTTGCTAAAGATGTTAACTTTATACCATTTGATAAGCTAGAAGAACCAATAACAGTAGAAGCCAAGGTTAGATATTCAGGAAGACCTGCTGAAGCAGTTATTTCACCTTTAAAGGATGGAAAAGTTAAAGTAAGTTTTAAAGATAAACAAAGAGCAATAACAAAAGGTCAATCAGTTGTTTTTTATCAAGGAAACAAAGTTGTTGGTGGAGGAATTATTGCTGGTATAATATAAGAAATAAGAAGTCATGGTTAGAGATAACTATGGCTTTTTTGTTTAGTTAAGAGTGAAAAAGAGAGAAATGTTAAGAGTGAAGGTTAAAGCCACTGAGGGTTTCAACCTTCACTTTTATCTCTTACTTATTTAAGCATTTCTATAACATAATTAGGTAATGCAAATGAACCTTTATGTATGTCTGTATTATAATATTTTGTAGCTAGTCCTAAAGAATTCCAAGCATCACTATTTAAATCTTTAATTGGATCTAATATTTTTGAAGCAAAAGAGAATATCATATGACCTGATGGATATGTTGGCATATGGTATTGATATGCTTTGCAAATATCAAATAAATTATTAAGTTTTTTATAAGATCTTTTCATTTCATATGCATTATTAGGATAGTAAGGGCTTTCACATTGATTAATCAATATACCTTTATCAGTTAATGCATTATAACAATCAGTATAAAACTCGGTTGTAAATAGGCCTTCACCAGGCCCAATAGGATCTGTAGAATCAACTATAATTAAATCATATAAGTTTTTTTTATCTTTAACAAATTTAATCCCGTCTTCAAAGTATAGGTTAACTCTAGGATCATTTAATTTACATGATGTAAATGGTAAGTGTTCAATAGAAGCATCAACAACTAGCTTGTCTATTTCTACCATGTCTATTTTCATAATATTATTATATCTAGTAAGTTCTCTAACAGTACCACCATCACCAGCACCAATTACTAGAACGTTTTTTATATTCGGATTTGTTGCTAAAGCCACATGTGTTATCATTTCATGATAAATGAACTCATCCTTTTCAGTAACCATAGTCCAATTATCAATAACTAATACTCTACCAGATTCGTAGGTATCTATTATGTCTATTTTTTGAAAATCACTTTGAGCAGAATAAAGATGATTTTTTACTTTCATTGAAAAGTTAACATTTTCTGTTTGATTTTCAGTATACCATAATTCCATATTCATCTCTTTAAACCTCCATCTTATGAGTTATTGTTAAATTATTATATTCACCATCACCAAAGGTTCTAATTTTATCAACTAGTCCTCTAGAGACCTCTGTAGATTCACTTCTATCTGCGCTTAATGCATTTTCAAGATATTTAAAGCCTTTCCAAGGATTAACGCTATCACCACAAGTAAATAAATCTACTGATGCATAACCATACTCTGGCCATGTGTGTATTGTAAGATGTGATTCTTGTATTATAACTGCACCACTTACTCCCCATGGGTTAAACTTATGAAAACAGCTTGTTACTATAGTTGCATTAGCCTCTAAAGCAGCTTGCTTCATATGTTTTTCAATAGCCTCATGATCTTTTAGTAATTCCTTGTCACAGTTGTAATACTCCACTAAAATGTGTCTTCCTAATTGTTCAATATTCATAATAAAAACCTCCAAAAATTTAATTTACATCCATCCAACGGATAAGTATTTTCTTAATAAAAATGCGGTGTTCATAAAACCTCCTATAAAA
>Virginia_p1__coassemble_1453_pt1 | contig 12618 bp, 11 predicted proteins | sample Virginia_p1__metabat2_low_PE_013 | metagenome-assembled genome bin Virginia_p1 | reverse complement strand
ATATTATAATTATCATTAATCAAAATTATTCATTATTTTCTTCTATTTTACGATATTTTTCTCTTTTTTTCTATTATTGATACGCTTGGTAAAGAGTATGGTGTTCTTTGCCTATTTTTTAAGTTTTTATGTAATTTTTTATTATTATAGGTTATATATTGTCTATATATATTAATATCAATAAACAATTTTAATGTTTATATATGATCATTATATAAATTAATTCTTTGTCTTATATTTCCTATAATTATTTCAATAAATGAGTGTTAGAAATTCTAAAATATTAAATTAAGCATAGAAAAGTACTATAACACTGACTAGTAATTTCTTTTTTTTAATATTATAATAGTTTATATGCGTTTTGTACCTATAGCTCAGTTGGATAGAGTGCTGGACTTCGAATCCAGGCGTCGGGGGTTCGAATCCCTTTAGGTACACCATTTAATAGACTATCTTACTAAACTTAGTAAGGTAGTCTATTTTTATTATTTATCTAAAATCCTTATTTTTTATAGCTAAATTAATTCCTTTGTGATTTATAATTTCTTCATAAACCTTATTTATTTAAGTAATATATCCAAAGTAAGTTGGTTTTAACTTCATTGAGGTATAACCATAGTAAGCATCATTTTTTAATGTGATTATAGCCATTCCCCCTGTTTAGATGCTATACCCACTTCACCTTTTGCTTCTAAAAATAAACAATAACGATATCTCTTTTGCTAAAATTGGATTAACAAAATTAATACTAAATATAATAGCTATTAAAGCATAAGTAACCTTTAAGCCATTTTTCAAATCTTTATTTATTAATGGTTTCTTTTTATATTAAAATTGATTATAAGAAAAATAACTCATTTATACTATTTCAATAGTATAAATGAGTTATATCTAATAATGAAAATAAATTTACTTTCAAATATATATGTCTTTTAAAATGCTAATTCTTCATCAACAATCTTTTTCTTACTATCTATAAATGTAAAATTGGTTAAGGCAATATCTACATTATATTTCTTTTCTCCATTGCCATTTAAATAACTTCCAGTTCTAATTTTTCCTTCAACAGCTAGCTTAGTTCCTTTACCAACATTATTGGCTAATACAACTGCTTTACTATCAAATGCTACTACTTCAATAAAAGTTGCTATTCTTTCATTTTTCTTAACGTTATATTCATTTACTGCTAAGGTGAATTTAACATAATTTCCTTCCTTTTCACTGTTTTTATAATTCTTTAATTCTAAATCATTCACTACATTACCTACTAAAGTAACTTTATTCATATTCTACACCTCCAAGAATTAACTATTTTAATTCTTGACAAGAATTTATTTTCTTATACATATAAAATATATTTTTTTATTTAAATCCTAAGTCACTAGTAATCATATCTACTCCCATATCAATTAAATTCTTTATATCCTTTGTACTATTCACAGTCCATACATTTACCTTTGCACCATTTAAATGTGCTAAATCTACTTTAGCTTTAGTTATATTATCTAATTTAATATCTATTCCATAGTTACCATATTGCTTTAATAAATTAATATTTTCTATAGTTATATCACTTAAATATTGAAAATGAATTTTATCACTATATTCTCTAATATATTTTATCCATTCATATGAAGTTGATATTATTATAGTATTATCTTCAAGATTATACTGTTTTATTTTATCAATAATACCTTTAACACTTTCAACAGTAACTTCTTTAAATTCAATTACTGGTACTAACTTATTAACAACACAGCAATTTAAATATTCATCTAAAGTTGGTATTTTTAAATTAGTATAACTTTTAATATTATTACCATTATCTATTTTAAGTGATTTTACTTCTATCAAATTCATATCTTTAATTTCACCTATACCATTTGTCATTCTTTCAACATCAGCATCATGAAATACAGCAATATTACCATCTCTTAATACGTATATGTCTGCTTCAATTCCCCAAGCCCCTACATTAGCAGCTTTATTAAAAGAAGGTATAGTATTTTCAGGCTCTAATGCACTAGCACCTCTATGCCCTATCAACTTTACCTTATTTTCCTCCCCATATGTATTTACACTAACATTAAATATTACAATTAACATTAATAAACAGACTTTTAGAATATTATGTACAGCTTTCATATCTCATTCTTCTTTCTAAAAAATACTTAAATTTTCATTTAAATATATTATTAATACTTATAACCATAAAAATACACATTAAAATAAAAAAAAGAGGCGTTTTAATAAAAACACCTCTCTATTGTACTATTTAATTATAGCTGCTCTTAATTGATCAGATGCACTTGTTAATGCATTTTGCCAATCTTCAACAGTTTTAGTTCCATTCATGATTGAGTCAATTATTAATACATATGAATCATTCCATACTAATCCTTCAACTGGCTCTGTAGCTGCAAATCCACCCATAACTGGTTTTGCACCATTTTCATAAACGCTTAAAATTTCAACTTGTAATTCGTCTAAATATTTACTAGCAATTTCTATAGAACCTTCTACAGGAACAACTGATTTTCCTAATTCAGCAATTATTTCTACAGCTTCATCACTATAAAGGTAAGCCATAAATTCTTCTGCTAATTCTATATTAGAAGCTTCTGCAGGAATATACATTTGTTCAAAGAAGTTATAAGAATACATATCTCCACCATCTTCATATGCTGGATATGCTGTGAATCCCCATTCAAACCCATCTGCTCTTGGTGCATCTGCCATTTCACCTGGTAACCAATCTCCATTATTTATAAATAGAGCTTTGTTATCTAAAACTAATTGTTGATTCTTTTTATAGTTATCTCCATTAGCATTTGCTACAACTGATGGTTCTGTGTAATCTTTAAGCTTAGCGAATGTTTCCAAAACTTTAGTAGCTTCATCTGAAGTCCAGAATCCTTCTTCAAAATTCATAGCTTTATTAAAACAATCAATTCCGCCTGCTGCTGCTAACATTGCTGGCATAGCAGAATCAAAATATCCTGCTGTTGGATATGCAAATAAAGATATTCCATCAGCTTTAGCTTTATCACCTAGAGCAAAGAATTCATCCCAAGTTTTTGGAACATCATATCCCTTCTCTTCAAATAATCCTTTATTATAGAATAATCCTGTTGGACTATAGAATAATGGAGCTAAATATGTCTTACCATCTCCATATGGAGCTGTAGATGATGTATCTAAGAATCCATCTAATATTTTATCTTTTACTTTTACACTTTCACCTGGAACAGTCATTTCCATAACATTGCTTAAGTCATGTAAAGCTTGTTCATTTATAAATGTTTCTGTTAGCGCTTCTGGTCTACCAGTTGCTAAATATATTAAATCTGGAATATTACCACCTTGAATTTGTGGTCTTATTACTTCTTCTAGATTAGATTCAGCAGTTAATTCAATTTTAACTCCTTCATGTGTACTTTCGAAGTTTTCTATTAACTTATTCCAATGTTCTACACCACGTCCTCCATTAAGAGCTGCAATTTTTAATACTGTTTCTTCTGCTTTAACCTCTGAAGCTGTTGTCTTGTCCTCTTCCGGTTTAGCTGAATTACCACATCCAGCAAATAGTGTTGTTGCAATCAGAGCACTTAAAATTAATGATACTTTTTTAAATCTCATAAAATTCTCCCCCTAGCTTTTAGCTTTAACCTTTTACTTTTACTTTTATACCTAACTCCTATACCTAAATTTTACATTAATGTAAACGTTCTATCAATAGTTTTTTTGTTTTTTTTTTTAGTTATATTGCTATAATAGCAATTTATATTAATTTTATAATCCTAATGTTGCTTCAACAACCTTAGCTATCTCTTCAGCCTTTTCTAATTTATCCATCTCAGCAAATACTCTTAATACTGGTTCAGTACCTGAGAAACGAACTATAACCCAACCTCCATTTTTGAAGTAAACCTTATATCCATCATCATAAGAAACTCTATCTATATCATAGTTAAAAGCAATTCCTTCTCTCTTAACCATTAATTGATCAATTAATTCTTCTTTTCTCTTTTGGCTCATCTTATAGTCTCTTTCAGTCATATATAACTTACCATATTCATTACAAATATCTTCATATATTTCTGATAATGACTTACCAGTAACAGCTATCATTTCTACTAAAAGAGATGCAGCATAAACACCATCTTTACCTTGAATATGACCTTTTACAGTAAGCCCTCCGCTTGATTCCCCTCCTATTATTGCATCAGTTTCTATCATCTTACCAGATATATGCTTAAATCCAACAGGAACTTCATAGCATTCTTCTCCAAAACTTTTAGCAACTCTATCTAATAGTTCAGTTGTAGCTATATTTCTAACTACAGGACCTGACCAACCTTTATACTTTAATAAGTAATAGTATAGTAATACTAAAATATCATTTGGATGCAAAAATCTTCCATTATTATCTATAACGCCTAATCTATCAGCATCACCATCAGTAGCTATACCAATATCATACTTTCTATCAATTACATAGTTTTGTAGAGATCTTAAATTAGCTGCATTTGGAGTAGGTAGTTTACCACCAAATAAAGTATCATGTCTTTCATTAATTACATCTAATTCACATCTTGAAGTTGCAAGTATAGTTCTAAGAGATGTTTGGCTTACACCATACATTGGATCTAATACAACCCTTAAGTGAGCATTTCTAATAGCTTCAACATTTATTTGTGATAAAATACAGTCAATATATTCATTAAAAGGATTATCATATTTTATTAATCCTTTTGCTACTGCCTCATCAAAATCTATTGATTTTATTTCTTCATCTTCAAATTTAGCAATATATTTTTCAACATCATTAGTAACTACTTCATCTGCATCTTTTCCACCCTTAGTAAATAATTTAACCCCATTATAAAGAGCTGGATTATGACTTGCAGTTATAGCCATACCATAGTCTAAATTTAATTTTTTAACCTCAAACATTATTAATGGAGTTGGAACACCTCTATGAATAAATAAAACTTTAATTCCTTCATAAGCTAATACTTCTGATATCCACATTGTAGCTTCTTTTGATAAAAATCTTCTATCATATCCAACTACTATAGTTTTATTTTCAACATTTTCATCCTTCATTTTTCTAGCAACAGCTCTCGCTAATTGTTGTACATTATTTTTTGTGAAATCTTCTCCTATAATTGCTCTAAATCCACCAGTACCAAATTTAATCATATAAACTCCTCCTATACCATACTATTGCTAACATACTTATTTACTATATTGTTTAGTTCATTCCATTTTTCTTCTATATCCTTAACAAGCTTTAGTTGTGTTCTAGTTCTATCTAAATTTTGATTACTATAACTTGTCTTATAATATACATCTCCATCTAAATAATCAGTTAAAAATCTTATAGCTTGTTCTAAAGTAATTACTTTAGCTCCCATTGGAAGCATTTCAATTTCTTTTTCCGTAAGTGAAGAATTAGTTCCTTCTAAAAATCCCTTTGTAAAAGCTTCAAAGAACTCTAAATCAACATATACTTTATCTAAGTCTTTCTCATCTTCCAATGCATGAGTTGCACCACTTCTTATTGCATCACCAAAATCATATAATGAAAGTCCTGGCATTATAGTATCTAAATCAATAATACAAATTCCATTTTTAGTATTAGCATCCATAAGTATATTACTGATCTTTGTATCATTGTGAGTTACCCTTAAAGGTAACTCACCATTTTCATACAAATCCAGTAAAATAGATGTGTCTTTCTCTCTTTCTAAAATGAAATCAACTTCAGATCTTACTGATTCCAATCTTCTAGCCTTATTGTTTTCTATAGCTAATAAAAATGTCTTAAATCTCTCCTTAGTATTGTGAAAATTAGGAATTGATTCATATAAATTCTCTGCATTATAACCAGCTAACTTATTTTGAAATTCTCCAAAAGCTTTTCCAACCTTATAAAAATCTTCAGCTGATTCTGCAACATCATAAGTTACTGTATCAGAAATAAACTTAATCGCTCTCCAATAGTTATCTAATGAATCCTTTAAATAGCTCTTTCCAGAATTAGTTGGAACTACAGTAATAGTCTCTCTTTCTACATCTCCACCATTTTCACTTACTATCTTCTTAAGGTAGTCACATACTCCACAGTAATTTTCCATTAATTTTTCAACATTTTTAAAAATTGAACTATTTATTTTTTGTAATATATATTTATTTTCATTTCCTTTGTTATTTTTGCATGTAACAAGAAATGTATCATTTATAATTCCACTTCCAAAACTTTTTACATTTATAACATCGCCATCAAACTTCATTGACTTAAGAGCTTCTACAGCTATTTCTAAAGACTTTTCATGCATTTTGGGTTAATCTCCTCCCATATATTCTTATTATAAACTCCTTGTTTAATCATTTCTTCAATTGCAGCTCTAACAATATACTTATCCTCTTGATATGTTACTCCATACCATTTATCTGTAGATTGCATTACTTCAACCTTTATTTTGTTATCACTTAATAAAGAACTAACAACTGATGGTATAAAATATTCAGACTTAAGTGGATTTTCTTTAGCCTCTGTGTCTAAGAAACCTTTAAATCCTTCTTCTAAATATTCAAATAAATTATTATCAAATGCCCACATGTTCATTGATACTGTTGAGTTATAGTCTAACTCTATCCAATCAACCTCATTTTCAGTATAAAAAGCAGACTCTCCTTTTTTTACTATTTTAGTTCTTTCAATAACTTCTTCTAAATATCCATCTTTTACACTACAAACTCCTCTTGCAACATGGCCATTTTCAGAAAGTGTATTACATAATCTATAACCAACCATACCATACATAGTTTCACTTACATTATTAGATAAAAAATTATATATTTCTTTAAAAGCTGCTTGTCCATAAAAATCATCTGCATTTATTGCAGCAAATGGTCCATCAACTTGATCCTTTGCACATAATATAGCTTGTCCTGTACCCCATGGTTTTGTTCTTCCATCTGGTATACTATATCCTTCTGGTAAGTTTTCTAATCTTTGAATAGCATATCTAACTTCAACATATTGTTCTAATCTATTTCCTATTAACTCTTTAAACTCTTCCTCAATTTCTTCTCTTAATATAAATACCACCTTTTCAAATCCAGCTTTTATTGCATCATGAACAGCTAATTCTAATAGTATTTCACCATTTGGTCCTATTTTATCTATTTGTTTTAACCCACCATATCTACTTCCTAATCCAGCTGCCATTATTACTAATATTGGTTTCATATCTTTTCTCCCCTTTTATTACATTTTTTGGATTCATATTATTGATATTTTTTGTTATATGAATATAATTCTCCTAATAATCCTGATAATCCCAAAAGCATCATTAATAGTCCATTATATCCATTAACTGAATTTCCTTTAATTACTAATATTATAGATACTAAAAACACTAAAATATAAATTATCTTTTTAACCATCTATCAAATTTTCCTCCATATTATTTCACCTGGTTTTAGTTCAAACTTTGTTTTATTTCCATCACCATCATAAACAAATGTAACCTGTTCCTCATGTGAATTATTTATTACTGCATACTTACTACTTTCTAAATACGCCGATACTTCACAGTTTAAATTATCTGCATACCATTTTTTCATTTCAGACTCTTTATTAGCTGCATAGAAACAACTTCTCATAAGTATTCTAGTATTTTGTATTGAATATGGTAATCCTGCTATATAAACAGCTCTTCCCTTTCCGTAATCATTTGATGACATTAATATATCACCATCTCTATAACATATAATTTCTGTATCTTTGCTCTTAGCATATATATTTTTTTGGCCTTCTCCAAAATCTATTTCACTAACAACATCTTCAGTTATAAAGTGATTATCTAATTGAGTTTTAAAATATTTATCTGTGCTTAATGAGAATCCTAATTCCTTATCAACGCCTAAAGCTTCTGCTAATTGGAAGAAGTGTCCACCTTCTAATACTGCAGATGGTTCTCCTACTCCAACAAATCCACCACCGTTATATATCCATTCTCTTAGTGTAGTTATTATCTCTTTATCTAACCATTTTTCTCCACCACTAAATGCAGTACCAGCGTCACCAGCATTTATTATTACATCTATATCTTTAGGTACTCCATTTTCCTTAATATCATCAAAGCTTATAAATTCAACATCAAAGCTCATTCCACTTAAACTTTCTATAATACCTAAATAAGTGTATATTTGTTTATACCAAAGTGCATGTGCAACCATATGTGTTTGCCAAGTTCTAAGTTTTCCCCAACAATTTAATACAGCAACCCTTAATCCACAATAAGGCTTATTTCCATTAACATTATCATATATATCTCTAAATTCATTACATATATCTTCTATGCACTCAACAAATTTTGGGAATTTATATGCTAAAGATAAATATCCACCATAACCTATTCTATCTACAGGTTTTCTCATTAAAGCTCTTCTTGCTGTTATCCAGTTTTCCTTCGCTTCTATAGTTGGATCATTTCCCTCATAGAAAGTATCTGGGAAGAAATATGGTAAAAATCTTCCTTCAGTATATTTAACACCAGGAATATCTGATATCATTCTAAGTGTTGCTCCTCCACCTACTGATCCAACAACTCCATCTATTCCTGTACTTTCAAAATACTTACCATATGGTTCTGTACCAATCCAGTTATCTCCTAAAAACATCATTGCTTCTCTTCCATTAGCATGTACTATATCTACAAGCTTCTTAACATTTTCAGCAACGAACTTTTGTTGGAAATCCATATAATCTAAATATTCTCTAGATGGAACTCTAAATGTAGAATTATAGTAACCTTGGTCAACTATGTGTTCTGGTCTTAATGCATATCCCTTTTCTTCTTTAAATGCTTCTAATGCTTCAGGACTTACACTTGAACTATATCCAAACCAATCAACAAATTTTTCTTTTGCTAAATCATTAAATACTAATGTAAAATGATAGAAAAATGTTGTAAACCTAACTATATTAGATTCTGGATGCTCATCTAACCAATTATGCATAGCTTCAAAAATGTATTTATTACTTTTTGGCTTTCTAGCATCAAAAGGCATTTCATGTGGCTTGTCCCCCCAATTATTTGTGATATGATTATACATTTGAGTCGGATCCCATATGCAATATGCTAAAAATGTAACAGTATATTCATGCCATTTTTGAACATTCTCTATTAATACTTCTTGAGTTTTTTCATTATAACTCCATAAATTTTCCTCTACTACTTCTCCTGTAGTTCTATCAATTACTTCCCACCAAGTTTTTATATCATGATAAGTATCTGGTTGTACTTGTTCTGCAAAATAACCTTCCATTATTTTTATAGTTAAACTATTTTCTGTTGCTAAGTTATATTTAGTCATTAAATAAGTTTGTTGTAATTCTTCCTTATTAGCCTCTGCCCACTTATTATCTCCACGTGCAACAAAGTAAGTTGAATATATTCTCTCTGCTAACCCTTTTATTTCTTTTGGAAGCTTAAATCCATCGCAATCTCTTATTCCATCAGCTCCCCATTTTTCTGCTATTTCTAAAGTCTCCTTAATAAAATTGTCATCAGTCGGTATCGTAACTCGCCCTTTACTCATATTTTTTCCTCCTACTCCTTTATACCACCAACTGTCATTCCTTCAGTTAATTGCTTTTGAACTAACATATAAAGAATTATTGTTGGAATCATTACTATTGCTAATCCAGCATACATTGCACCATAGTCAGTTGCTGTCTTTTGTACTTGCATTAAACTTAACAGTCCAACTGGTAAAGTTTTTGATGAATTGGGAAGTAATGTTAATGCAATTATATATTCATTCCAGAAAGCTAAGAATTGGAATAACACAACTGTTATTATACTTGGCTTAGCCATTGGAATTATTACCTTCATTAATGTTTGTAGATGAGTACAACCATCTATATATGCAGCTTCTTCATAAGCTTTTGGCAATGTTCTTAAGTAATTAGATAATAAATAAATTGTAAATGGCAATGCTGTTGAAGCATAAACTAAAGCTAGTACTATTTTATTATCTAGTAATACTGTCAGCGCTAAAGGAAGTGCAAATATCTGTTTTATTGCTTTATCTGCATCTAAAATTAATAGAAATATTGGAACTACTATATAGTTAACATTTATAAATAATCCAGCAGCAAATATAGTATTTAATACTTTCTTGCTCTTGAATTCAAATCTAGATAACACATATGATGCTGGTATAGCTATTACTAAAAGTAATACTAATGCCAATGCAGTTACAAAAACTGAATTTAAGAAATATTCACCCATATTTGATTTTACAAATGCATTTTTAAAATTTTCAAGATAAAAACTTTCTGGTAATGCCCATGGATTTCCATAGAATTCTGATTTATGCTTAAATGCTGCTAAAATTGACCATCCCAAAGGTACTAATATGCTTAATGTAAAAAGAATTAAACAAATATATATAAAAATCTTTGTTAGACTTCTAGATGATTTACCTTTTTTCTTAGTAGTTTTTTTATCATAACTTATATTTTTTTCTGTAATATTTTGCATAATTAACACCTCCTAATACTCAATTACATCTCTATTTGTTGCCTTGTTAATTATTAATGACAATCCAAATGAGAATATAAATATTATTACACCAATAGCCATTCCATAACCGTAAGATGAATTTCCATAAGCCTGCTTGTACATATATTCTAAGAATACTGATGAAGCACCATCTGGCCCCCCACTAGTCATTACTTTTACAAATAAGAAACTTAAATTAATACTACTTATAATAAAGAATGTTAATGTTGTTCTAATAGTTCCCCATACAAGTGGTAATGTTATACTGAAGAATTGATTAAACTTAGAAGCTCCTTCTAAATCAGCTGCTTCGTATAAACTTTCTGGTATACTACTCATGGCAGACATATACATAACCATATAATATCCAACTGCTTGCCATATCATAGCAAAAGCGACACACCATACAACTGTACTTGCATCCCCTAGCCACATTCTTTTCCAGGTTTCTAATTTAAAAAAACCTAATGTTGCATTCAAAATCCCTTGATTTGGATCTAATATTGCAGAGAATATTGCAGAAATAACAACTACAGAAAGAATATTAGGTAAATAAAATACTATTCTGAAAAAATTATTAAATTTAATATCTTTTCTAATTAATATAGCTGCTAAAGCAATAGCAAGTACCAATGTTACTATAGTTACAAAAACAATTAAGAATAAAGTATTTTGAAATGATTTTATAAATTTCATATCTTTGAATAAAATTATAAAATTATTTAGCCCTACAAACTTTTTATTATTACTCAAACCTCCCCATTTAAACATAGACATCCAAAATACATTTAATGTTGGTATTACCATAAAAACCAAAAATAAAATACATGCTGGAATAACTGATAACCCTATAAAAAGTTTTTTAGATTTACTATTTTTACCTTTTTTACTCATCAAACCCTCTCCCTTTTTATTACATTTCTTGTTTATATTGTAGCTCAGTGTAATCTTTTACACAACAAAATTATTGCTTATGTTTTTATATATATTGCGAAACTCGCAATATAACCTAATTTAAACGTTTAAATGTTAGCAATTTAATGGTATAATTGAGAAAAACTACTACTATGAGGTGATTTATGAGTAATACACGATATAATGTTGACGAAAAAAATATCTATAATATTGATTTTGAACTACTTTATATAAGTAAATCTAAATATGAAAATGATTGGCATAGTACAAGCCATTTCCACCCCTTCACAGAAATTTTCTTCATAATTCATGGAAATGGACTAATGGAAATAGATGATACTACTATTTCTATAAAGGAAGGTGATTTAGTTATTATAAATCCTAACTGTACACATACAGAAAAATCATCTGTTAATATTAATGAACGGCTAGAATATATAGTTTTTGGAATTAATAACTTAGCATTATTTAATAAAAAGGATTCAAAAGTTGATATTAGCTCCTGTTCTTCTAATCTTTATAAAATAATGAATTTCACTCATAACAAAAATATAATACTATATTATTTAAACATGCTTGTTAAGGAAGTAGAAAATAAAGAGAAAAATTATGAATTAGCTTGTAAGAGCATATTAACTTTATTCATGATTTATATATCTAGAAATGCAAAATCAAGTCTTTTTATTACTGATAATCCTGAAAAGCTAAATATAGAATGTGTTAAAATCAAAAACTATATTGACTCCCATTATTCTGAAAACATAAACTTGGATACCTTATCTAATTTAAGCTATGTTAATAAATTTCATTTAGTTCATTTATTCAGTAAGCAAATGGGGATATCCCCTATAAACTATTTAATTAGTAAAAGAATTGAAGAGTCTAAAAATCTTTTATGCACTACTAATTATTCAATACGAGATATATCTACTATTGTTGGATTTTCTAACTCTTCTTATTTTAGTCAGATGTTTAAAAAATCAACTGGATTATCTCCAAGAGAATATAAATTACAATATAATTTAGAAAAATAAAAAAAGACAACCATTTGGTTGTCTTTTTTTGGAGCGGGTAGTGGGAATCGAACCCACCTTTCCAGCTTGGAAGGCTGGAGTAT
>Virginia_p1__coassemble_1407_pt1 | contig 13091 bp, 11 predicted proteins | sample Virginia_p1__metabat2_low_PE_013 | metagenome-assembled genome bin Virginia_p1 | reverse complement strand
CCAGTAATATTTGATTTATAAGAAACTATATTACACAAAATTATCTACAGTCTCTTTCAACCTTAACTATCCATTGCCCATTATTTATATTTCTTTTCTACCTTCAAGTGCCTTTGAAAGTGTTACTTCATCTGCATATTCTAAATCTCCACCAACAGGCAGTCCTGATGCTATTCTTGTAACCTTAACTTCTAATGGTTTAAGTATTCTTGATATATACATGGCTGTTGCTTCCCCTTCAACATTCGGGTTAGTAGCAATTATTACTTCTTTAATATCTGCACTCATTCTTGCAACAAGCTCTCTTATTTTTATATCTTGAGGTCCTCTTCCTTGCATTGGAGAAAGATTTCCATGAAGAACATGATATACTCCGTTAAATTCTTTAACCTTTTCCATTGTCATAATATCTTTAGGTTGTTCTACTACACAAATAACATTTTTGTCTCTATTTGGATTACCACATATTGCACATGGATCTTTATCTGTAAAATTTCCGCATACAGAGCAATACTTTATAGTTCCTCTAGCCTTTACTAATGCACTAGCAAACTCTTTAACTTCATCCTCTGGTAAATTTAAAATATGTAGTGTAAGTCTTTGCGCCGTCTTTTGCCCAATGCTTGGCAATTTTGCGAATTCTTCAATTAACTTTTCTATCGCAACTGGATAAAACTCCATAATTACACCCCTTTTATTATCTTTTCGCTAAAAAAGTATTTTTTCACAATATTTTTTCAAAAATGAAGGACTGTTTAAAAAACAGCCCCTTATCCCTTAGAACATTCCTGGTATATTTAATCCACCAGTTAATTTACCCATTTTACTTGAAGTTTCTTCATCAGCTTTCTTTAGTGCTTCATTAACTGCACTTAATACTAAATCTTCTAACATTTCAACATCATCTGGATCTACTACTTCTTCTTTTATATTTATAGCTAAAACTTCTTTTTTCCCATTTACTTTAACTACAACAGCACCGCCACCAACTGAAGCTTCGAACTCTTTAGTTTCAAGTTCCTTTTGTGCTTGCTCCATATCCTTTTGAAGCTTTTGTGCTTGCTTCATTAAATTGTTAATATTTCCTCCGCCGAAACCTCCAGGGAATCCACCTCTTGCCATAAAAAATCCTCCTTAATTCAAATAAAATCTATTTTTTATTATATAGCATTTTTTTAATATTTACTAGAATAAGTAACTATATAAATTTTATTCATCTACAAAATCAATTAAGTCATCACCTAATGCATCTCTTAAGATATCCTCGGTACTTTTACCTTTATTATCTTCAGATTCAACAACAAAATTCACCTTAACTCTTTCTCTAAATATTTCGCCAAAAACATCATTTATAATATCTCTATTTTTAGCTTCACTTAATCTATTCTTTGCAAATTCATTTTGACTATCAAATTGAACAGTAATTACTCCGTTCATACACTCTATCGGCTTTCCTATCATAATTAAAGAGCTTATTATCATCTCTCTTCTAGCCTTAAATCTTTCTATTATATCTTTCCATGCTTTTTTTACATCATTTATAGTAATCTTAGAATCAGAATTTCCACATATATTTTCTTCAATTTGTTGCTTGCTTACAACCCTTGTTTTTGGTTGGCTATTAGAAACTTGTCTAGCCTTATTTACCTCTGCTATATCATTTGATACAGTAGCAACCTTTATACTTCCATTTCTTAAACTTTCCTCTAGTTTGTTTAGTCTAGTTAACATTACTTCGTTGGAAGTATCATATTCTATTTTACACATTTTAATAACTGCTAATTCACAGTATAACCTTGCTTGTTTACTTATCTTAGCATTATTTTCTGCTTCTTGAAGTATTCTTATACATCTCATTATCTCTTCAGCCCTTAAATGCGTACCTTGCTCTTTAATCAAAGCAATATTTTCTTCTGACATATCTAATACTTCTTCTGGATTGTTAGTTACCTTAACCATAAGTAAATTTCTATAATGTGCAATTAAATCCTTTATAAATAAATAAATATCCTTTCCCGAATATATTACATCTTCTATAATTTCAATACTTTTTTCAACACTTCTTTGAATTATTGCATTAACTAAATTAAATAGATGTTCATTAGTAACTAAGCCTAACATACTTACTACTGTATTATATTCAACATTTCCATTTCCCATAGAAATAGCTTGATCTAATATACTTAAAGAATCTCTCATTGCTCCATCTGAAACTCTAGCTATTAAATTTAAACTTTTTTCATCAGCTAATACATTTTGATCATCTACTATTCTTCTAAGTCTTGCTGTTATTTCATTATTATTTATTCTTTTAAAATCAAATCTTTGACATCTTGAAAGTATAGTAATAGGTAGTTTTTGTGGATCTGTTGTCGCTAAAATAAATATTACATTAGCTGGTGGTTCTTCTAATGTCTTTAGAAAGGCATTAACCGCACCTGCAGATAACATATGAACCTCATCCATTATATAAACCTTATATCTTGCCTCTTGTGGTGGATACTTAACATCATCAATTATATCTCTAATTTTATCTACTCCATTATTTGAAGCTGCATCTAATTCTGTAACATCTATAGCTAAACCTTCATTTATTTTTCTACACATTTCACATTCATTACAAGGTTCACCATCTTTTAAGTTAAGACAATTAAGTGCTTTTGAAAACACTTTTGCTGTAGAAGTTTTTCCTGTTCCTCTAGTTCCACAAAAAAGATACGCATGAGCAATTCTATTATTTAAAATTTGATTTTTTAAAGTTGTTGTAATATGTTCCTGACCTACAACATCATTAAATGTTTTTGGTCTCCATTCTCTATATAAAGCCGTATATGCCAATATACTCACCTCTCTTTTGCGTAGTCGTTTATTTTTTATTATACCCAAATTCTATTAATAATTAAAGATTTTTCCCCCTTTTATTCCTATAAGCTTTCTATGAATTATTTATAAAAAACAACATATACTAACACGAATTAAACTATAAAACTCATATTTGTATATTTATTCAAAGCTTATGCACTTTTTAAACATCATTTTTATTTCTATTTCTTTATAAACATATCTATATATTTCTTATTGTTAATTATTTAACATTTATATGTATTTATTTTACAATTAATTGTTATATTTTTAACTATTCCGATAATTTTATGTTTTTTTAGTTTAAATATGATTTTTTTATATAAATTTCTTGATTTTTTATATGAGAATTTTGTAGTAAAATAGATAGTATATATTTTTAGGAGGTATTGAAATGAGTCTATATGATAAAAAATATTTAAGCATAGTAGAAGATATTTTAAATAACGGCTACTATGACAACAATAGGACTGGAATGCCAACATATAAATTGCCTCATCAAGTAATGCAATTTAATCTTGAAAAAGAATTTCCAATCTTAACTACTAAATTCGTAGCTTTTAAAACAGCTGTTAAAGAAATGCTATGGATTTATAGAGATCAATCTAATGATGTAACTAAATTACAAGAACAAAACGTTAGAATTTGGGATGAATGGGTTGATGAAAACAATACTATAGGTAGAGGTTATGGTTATCAAATAGCAAAATTCAATCAAATTGATAAGCTTATTGAAACATTAAAAACTAATCCTCAAGATAGAAGAATGCTTATGACAATGTGGAATATAGAGGACCTACCCCATATGACACTACAACCTTGTTGCTTTATGACTATGTGGGATGTAACTGATGGTAAACTAAATTGTATGTTAATTCAGCGCAGTGGAGACGTTCCATTAGGTGTACCATTTAATACATCTCAATATGCTGTGCTAGTTCATTTAATCGCACAAGTAACAGGTCTTAAACCAGGACTATTTACTCATGTAATTAATAATGCACACATATATGAAAATCAAGTTGAAGGAATGAAACTTCAATTAACTAGAGCTAATGATGAATATGAAGCTCCAAAACTTTGGATAAATCCAGAAATAACTAACTTCTATGACTTTACAGCAGATGATATTAAACTTATAGATTATAAATATCACCCTGCAATAAAAATGGAGGTATCAGTTTAATGCTTTCTATTATTGTCGCTATAGCTGAAAATAATATTATAGGAGGGGATAATAAGCTTTTATGGCATATCCCTGAAGACCTAAAAAGGTTTAAAGCCATTACGTCAGGTAATACAATAATAATGGGTAGAAAAACATTTGAATCACTACCTGGAGTTTTACCTAATAGAAAACATGTTATAATTACAAGAGATGAAAATTATTCTGTGGATAACGAAAATGTAGAAGTTATCCACAGTTTGTCTGAAGTTATCAACAAATATAAAAACTCCTCTGAACCCGCATTTATAATAGGCGGAGGAGAAATCTACAAACAACTTATCCACAATGTGGATAACTTACTTTTAACTAAAGTATTTAAATCCTTTGATGGTGATACAAGTTTTCCACAAATAGATTTAAATGAGTTTGCTGTGGATTTTGAATCAGAAATACTAACTTGCGAAAAAAATGGATTACAATATCAATTCATTGATTTAGTAAGAAAATAAAATCTTTACTTAAAAACAAAAAAGTCGGCTTTGCCGACTTTTTATTTTATATCTTCTATTTTAATTTTTACCTTTTTATTTTATCCAATACTTCCTCTAACTTTACCCATTCTAATAATCCACTCATTTAAGATCTTTAACTCTTCAGTTTTACTTTGAATTATATTATCTTCTAAACCTATTAAGTGCATTATTATTGGTCTAGTAGTCTTTAATAACGTATGGTAGAATTCATTATCATTCATGAATTCGTAATCTAAACCTAATTCTAATATTTCATTAACATATTTCATGTCTTCTTTATATTCTTGTCTTGCAGATTCATCAATTATCTTTTTACCAACACTAGCATTTGCAAATCTAGCTGCAAATCCTAAATCTTCTCTTAGCATAGGATAGAACTCTAATAACTTATCTATTCCTTCTTGGCCGAACTTATCTTTTATTTCTTTAAGTCCTCTACCCATACCTAAAAGCTCTGGTGGCATTCCTAATGTATACATTGCTCCAGTAAATGATATTGCTCTTGGAACAGCATATTCAACAGAATTATCTATACTTAATATTTCTTTCTTTAATTCTTCATTGCTTACTAAGTTTGCTATATTATCAAGATTAGCTACTTCCCTATTGTACTCTAATCCTGTTTTAGCCTTAGTTAATCTATCTCTATTCTTTGGAATGAAGTCAGATACAAATGAAACAGTATTTATAACCTTTAAGAATGTATTTAAATAATGTTTAGATAATATTCCTATAAACTCTTTCATTAAGGCTATATCTTCTTCAGAGAATTTTCTATGTTCATACATATTAACCTTCTCTTTTAATTCTCTAGCCGCTTGCTTAGTTTCTTCTTCACCATGATCATATCTTAATGCAGATTGGAATGTAAAAGTCTTTACTCCTGCATATGTTTGTAATATTTTATCTATATTTCTTCCTGTAAAATGTCCTCTAAATGGAAGAGATCCACATCCTAATATAGGTGCTACCTCTACCCCATGTTCTTCGCCCCATTTATAAGCTTTATCTACAGCCATAACAACTGAAAGAACTCCTGATATTAATCCATATGACATAGCAGTATCAGAACGTGCTATCATAAATCTTAAATAATCTATTTTATGCCCCTTTTCTTCAGATATATGATAAAACTCATCTAATATCTTATCTACGTTAACTAATGCTGGAACATCTTCAACTAACGGAATTATTCTTACACTATTATCTTCAAACTTTACAGGATAATTTTTATTTCCTAACTCTATAACAGAATTAACTCTGTCTTGGAATTCTGAAATTTCTTGCCCTGTTTCTACCATCGGTACTACAACCTCTTGAATTGCTTGCACACCAGTAAGTTGATAAGCTTGTGCATTTGTTTCTACTATAGACATTATACTCATTAATTGTCTAAATACAGACTCTTTATTTGCATTTGGTATTCTAGGTGTTATTCTAACATCCTTACCTGGTATAACCTTATTACCAATCAATCCTAATGCAACTTGAGATGTTTGATGATATGGAGTTAATTTCCCCTCAAAATCTATCATTATCTCATCTATTCCAAGACCGCCCTTATCTTGAGGTGTTAATCCCTCTATTGCTTCTGCCGGTTCTTGTTGAATTGATATGTATTTTTCTACATTATCTGGATGTTGTGTCATCATTGAGCTTGGAAAATTTCTCATTTTAATAGCCCCCTTAAATTTTTTTGCATTTTACTCTTTTATTATATTTCATTTTAATATCATTTTACAATACTTTTCTTTTAAAAATGCAATTTTTTGTACTTTTAACTTGCATTAATTTATATAATATATATTAAATACATATATTATATGTTTTTTACTTTATTTTCATGTGATCTATTATCCTAAAAAAGGACAGAAAAATAGGGATATTTCTAACGAAATTTCCCTATTTTTCTGTCCTATTGTTTTTTTGTCCTATATTGTTAATCCTATTGAAGAGTAACCGTAATTAGTAAAATTTTATGATGATAGTTAGATTTACTCTAATTTTTATCATCAGTATTAATTTAAATAAAAATCATTATAAACATTAAAAAAGCCTTTCTTTCTAAAAGAAAGGGTAATTTAAAACCGTGCACCTCACTTCGACAGTAATCTATAAGCGTTACTTATGTAGTTAACTCAGGCAAGATTGATCCACGTCACACGCAGGGGCTGCTTATCGCTGCTTCCTTCCGGACCTGACGAGGTTCACAGTCTTACGTCGCGTGGGACCCGACCCTCAACATCACTTGCATAGGGCAGACCAAACAGATTAAAGCCTAGGTGAGGAATTAAATCCTGCTGTAGCGGATTGCAGGTTACAGGGCACCGCTGACTCCCCATCTAGCACGGCTATGGCGGAGAAAGTGGGATTTGAACCCACGATAGAGTTTCCCCTATACACGCGTTCCAGGCGTGCTCCTTCAACCACTCGGACATCTCTCCATACCGTAAAGTAATTTATTTTTACTTTGTACCTATTATTGATACTTTCTCATTTTAACATAAATATTATTGTAGTTCAATAAAAAGATTTTCTTTATAAAATTTGCATAAATTAATGGAGTGAAAGCATTATCTTTTATTTATTCTTCCACTCCATACAAGTAAATCATACTATTTTCTTCTTACTATTTTTAATTGACATAAATATTATTATGGCTCCAATTACTATACCAAGTAAACTTACTAATTGAGCAGTTCTTAAGCCAAATACCATTAAACTATCTGTTCTTAATCCTTCTATGAAGAATCTTCCTAAAGAATAAAGAACCATATAGCTTCCTATAACAATACCTTGTTGATTCTTCTTTTTATAAAGGATAAATACTAATATAGCAAATACAATTACATTCCATATAGATTCATATAAGAATGTTGGATGATAATAAGTACCATTTATAAGCATTCCTTGTTGTATAAACTCAGGGAATTTACTTATAAAGGCCTCTGATACAGGTCCTCCATGAGCTTCCTGGTTCATAAAATTACCCCATCTACCTATTGCTTGAGCTAGTATAACTCCTGGCATTATTACATCAATGTACTCAAAGAAATTAACCTTTTTTACTCTAGTAAATATGTATGCAACTAATAATCCACCAATAAGTCCTCCATGTATTGCCATACCACCATTTCTTATATTTATTACCTCCATAAACGAATGATAATTTTTATATTCAAAGGCAACATAATATAGTCTAGCACCAATAATTGCAAATGGAAAACTCCATAAAAATCCATCTGTAATAATATCAAAATCTAATCCTTTTTTCTTTGCAAATAAATATGACATTAAAAATGCCACTAAAACTCCACTTGCAATAATAATTCCATACCACCTAATTGGAGCTCCAAAAATTTCAAATGCTACTGGATTCATTTTTACCATCTCCCGTTTTTATTTAATTTTGTTTTCTTCTCTCATAAAAAAACTTACTCATTAATTCACTACATTCTTTATTATAGCACCAATTCGTAATTACATATGAATTGAAAATATCATAGTCAAAAATGTTTAATATAGTCCCACAAGCCCCCATATCTTTATTGAATGTTCCTATATGTAATTTAGATATCCTAGCCTGTGCTATTGCAGAAGCACACATAGAGCAAGGCTCTAATGTAACATACATTTCACTACCATTTAATCTCCAATCACCAACTTTTTTACTTGCCTCTTCAATGGCCAAAACTTCAGCATGTGCTATTGCAGATTTCATAGTTTCTTTTAAATTATGTGCTCTAGCAATTATCTCTCCATCTTTTACTATTACTGCTCCAATAGGAACCTCGCCTTTAAGATAAGCCTTTTTCGCCTCCTCTAAAGCAATATTCATATAATTCATTATGTAACCCCCTTTACTTACTATGAGGCTTAGAATACATAGTCTAATGATAAACTAAAAATGACAAATGACAAATTACCATTCTCTTAAATATTTGTCATTCGCCATTTTTATACTAATATTTTTTACTTAAAATTAATTTATGTGTAAATTCTTACTTTTTTAATTCTATTTTTATCTATTTCTTCAACTACAAATCTAATACTATTTAAATTTACCTCTTCTTTACTTTCAGGGAACCTTCCTAATTCACCAATTATTAATCCCCCAATAGAGTCAAATTCTTCTGATTCCATATTAACTCCAATTAATTCACTTATATCATCTAATTTTGCACTTCCATCAACAACATATTCATCTTCTTTAATTACCTCTATTTCATTTTCGTAATCATCATATTCATCTTCTATATCACCAAAAACCTCTTCAATAAGGTCTTCTATAGTAACTATACCAACAGTTCCACCATATTCATCTAAAACTACACTAATATGATTTCTTGTCTTTTTCATTTCATTAAATAATTCTTTGATTTTCTTAAATTCAAATGTATAATAAGGCTCTCTCATATAATCTGAAACTTTAAATCCATCCTTATTTTGACCTGCTATAATTAAGTCCTTAACATATAATATACCAACTATATCATCTATAGTCTGATTATAAACTGGAATTCTTGAAAATTGTTCTGTTTTTATAACATCTAGTACTTCTTCATAAGTAGCCTCTGAATCAACTGCTACAATATCAACTCTTTGTACCATAACATCTTTAGCTTGTGAATCAGCAAAGTCAAATACATTAAATATCATTTCTTTCTCTACATCCTCAAGGACACCTTCTTCTTCACTAACACCAACCATCGTTCTTAATTCTTCTTCTGTAATAAACGGCTCGCTTGCCTTTGGATCTCCACCTAATAATCTTATAAATCCACTTGATATAAACGTAAAAATTCCTATAAAAGGTTTAAATAACTTTACGATTATACTTATTGGCTTACTTACTTTTAATGATACTTGTTCTGATTTTTGCTTTGCTATTGATTTTGGAGTTATTTCTCCAAATATAAGTACTAATACAGTCATAACTGCAGTTGCTATTCCAACACCACTCGGTCCAACTAATGAAACAAATAATGTTGTTGCTAATGATGAAGCTAAGATATTAACTATATTATTACCGATTAATATGGCTCCTAACAACTTATTTGGGTCTTCTGTTAATTTTTCAACTAATTTAGCGCCTTTTACTCCATCATCCACCATATGTCTTATTCTTATTTTGCTTAGTGCCATAAGTGCTGTTTCTGACATTGAAAAAAATCCAGACAATACTAGTAAAATTATAAGTACTATTATCTGCCACACTTGACTGGGTTCCAAAAAAATCACACTCCTAGTAATTTAATAAAATATTTTGATATTTATTATATCATACGTTAATACTATATGATATAATTTACCAATAAATAAACATAAAATTTACATTTTTTTTCAGAAAAATTATTTAGTGTTTTTTGTGTATTTATAATATAATTTTTATAAAAATATACTAAATATTTTTATATTTAGTATATTAATTTTATACTTAACATATTTATTTTGAGGTGATATTGTGTTTATTATTAATTTTATCAGAGGTTTCTTTATGGCCTTAGCTGATAGTGTTCCGGGAGTTTCGGGTGGTACTATTGCTTTTATTTTAGGATTCTATGATGACTTCATAGGTTCATTAAACTCTTTAATATCAAAAAATAGTACAGCTGATAAGAAAAAATCTTTAATTTTCTTAATGAAATTAGGAATTGGCTGGATAGTTGGTATGGTGTTATCTGTACTAATATTATCTTCTATATTTGATGCGCATATTTATAGTATTAGTTCATTATTTACAGGTTTTATAATAGTTGCGATTCCACTAATAATGAAGCAAGAAAAAGATTCATTAATTGGTAAATATAAAAATATTATTTTTACTATAATTGGCGCTTTAATTGTTGCTTTAATTACATACTTTAACCCATCAGGCTCTAATGGCGGCTTAAATCTTTCATTAGAAAGCTTAAATTTTGGTGTTGGTATATTTGTATTTGTTGCTGGAATGATCGCAATTTCAGCTATGGTTTTACCTGGTATATCAGGTTCAACTTTATTATTAATATTTGGACTTTATACTGGAATTATAAGTTCAATAAAAGAAGTTTTATCTTTAAACTTTTCTTATTTACCAGTACTTATAATTTTTGGATTAGGGGTAATAGTAGGAATATTAAGTACTATTAAAATAATTAAATTCTTACTAAGCAAATATAGATCAGCAATGATTTACTTAATTTTAGGATTAATGCTTGGTTCAATATATGCAGTATTTATGGGTCCTACAACATTAGAAGTTCCACAACCAGCAATGAATCTTTCTAACTTTAGTTGGATATTCTTTATTATAGGTGGGGCACTAATAATATTATTAGAAAAGTCAAAAGACTTTTTAGAAAAAAAATCTAAATAAAAATATATAATAAAAAAGTACCTTATAGAATAAATCCTAAAAAATCTATTCTATTAAGGTACTTTTTAGCTAAAGATAAACCTATTCTATAAAATTTATTTTTTTATCTTTTTAACAACTCTAATTACACTTAAAATTGCTCCAATTAAACATATTACTCCTATTCCTATAAATACAAATCGCATTGCATATACAAATACATCTGCTCTACCATCTACATATCCAGAAACTTTATACCCTAACTTACTACTCATTCTACTATATAAAATACTTGTAGAAAGTGCTATTCCAGTAGTTGTTCCTAAATTTCTTACTAATCCATTTATACTTCCAGCTATTCCAAGCTCATTTTTTTCAACTGTAGACATAATTAATGAATTATTAGGAGACTGGAATATTCCACTACCTAGTGAAAGTAATCCAACTAAAATTCCAACTACTATAAGAGATGTATTAACATTAAATATAACTAAAGATATTATTCCTATAGACAGAATTGATAAACCTAATGCCGATATTTTTTCACTTCCTATTTTATCTGATAAATATCCGCTTAACGGTGCTACTACTGCCAATATTATTGGAGATACAGTCATCATAAGTCCAGCTGTGCTTGGACTTAAAGATAATACATCTTGATAATAAAAAGGTAAAATTATGTTTACTGCACCTATTGATATAAATGATGTAAATCCACAGAATATACTTAATGAAAAAAGTCTATTCTTAAATATTTTTATATCTAACATAGGATTATCAGAATTTTTTTCAACTCTAATAAATATTGCAAATAAAGTTAATGAAATTATAAATGACATTACTATAAATAAGTTATTATATCCTAAACTTTGTCCAAAGTTTATAGATGTAAATAATAATGTTATAGAAATCATAAATAATATACTTCCTTTAATATCAATTATAAAATCACTCATTTTTTTCTTAAAAGGTAAAATCTTAATAACTCCAATATAAACTAATATACCTATAGGAATATTTATAAGGAAAATATATTCCCAAGGTGCAATAGAAACTATAAGCCCTCCTAATGTTGGTCCTACCATAGTTCCAAGAGCTACAGCTGTCCCAGTCATCCCAAGTGCACGACCTCTTTCATTTGCTGGGAAAGTCTCAGTTATAATTCCCTGATTTGTTGCCATAGCCGCTCCTGCTCCTATAGCCTGAACTATTCTAGATAATATAAGCATAAATAGTGTATTTGAAAACCCGCAAAGTAAAGACCCTATAGTAAAAATCCCTATCCCAAATTTAAATATTCTAGTCTTTCCTAAAATATCTCCTAATTTACCAAATAGTAATATAGTTGCACATATAGTTATTAAATAGCTTGTAACTACCCATTCTATTCCTGCCATACTGGTATTTAACTCTTTTGCCATAGTAGGTAAAGCTACATTTACTATGCTACTATCTAATGTGGTCATAAACGTCATTGGTAATACTGTAAGTAAAATTGCCCACTCTTTTTTTATTCTCATTATCTTCATCTCCTGGTAAATTTATCTGAAGCAATTTTATAATACTATTTTTGAAAAAAAATTAAAAAGCCTTAAAAAACTTAAATTTTATTATAGGTTTTGGTTTTATTAATTTATCGTCATATAATTATTATTTTCTTACTCTTATATGTAATATCTGGTATTTTAAATTTTATTAATGTGGTTCAATTAAATTATAATGCTTAATTGTATCTTCAATTATATTCAACACTTCATCATTATTATATATTCTTTGACTATTCGTTCCTAAAAAAAGTTTTGATGTAACTGAAGTAATTGCCTTAAGTTTAAACTCTTTTGGCGTACACTCACAATACTTTTTAAATGCTTGAGTCATATAACGGTAATCTGAAAAACCACATTGATAACAAATATCTACTAATTTCATATCAGTTGTAAGAATAAGCTCTCTAGCATGATTAAATCTTATAAATGTTAAGTAATCTTGAAAACTTAATTCTAAATACTTATGAATAAATCGTGATAAGAAATATACAGATACACCTTCCATATCTGCAATCTCTTTTAGTGAAATCTTATCATAATAATTTTCTTCTACATAATTAATAATTCTTCTTAACCTAAGCTTATTTAAGCAATTATCCTTGCTTTTATCATTATAAATATCATCCTTTGAATAAGTATCTAAT
>Virginia_p1__coassemble_1362_pt1 | contig 13751 bp, 9 predicted proteins | sample Virginia_p1__metabat2_low_PE_013 | metagenome-assembled genome bin Virginia_p1 | reverse complement strand
TAGTATAGAAAAATATATTATTTATATCTTTATAATATTTTTCGAAGAAAAATGGATCAATATTAAAAATTAATACTTTATTGTCATCAATTCCTTGGATTTCATGAGATTCATCTGAATTTATTATTTCAACTTCACGTTCGTTTAAAGTGAATGAATCAGTATCTATTTTTATGTGTAAAGAACCCTTTAACACATATATAATTTCAATTGAATTATGCCAATGAGTTGGATAATTTTTAATATTCAAATATGATATTTTAATAGGTAGCTCAAAGGGATAATTTATATATTCTCTTCTCAAAATTTCACCTCTAATTTCTATATAAATTCATCTTGTAAATATTATAACAATAACTACCATTAAAAACAAAAAAATATATAAAAAGTGGTATACTATATTATGGAATAAAAAGTAAAAAATAAAAATAAAATTTACTTTGACTTTCTTTGACTTTTGTATTAAAATAAAATTAAAGTTAAGAATACTAATAAGAGGTGAGTAGAAATGAATGTTGAAAGAATGACATTGAGAGTACAACAAGCACTAAATGATGCAAATTTAACTGCAGTAAAATATAATCATCAACAAATAGATGTTATTCATTTATTTTCTGCGTTAGTAGAAGCTGAAGATGGATTAATCCCTAATATCTTTACTAAGATGGGAATAAATGTGAAGATGATGATGGTTGATATAAAAAATGCTCTAGATAAAATGCCTAAGGTTACAGGTGATGGTGCAAATGGATCAGGAGTTTATATAACAAGACAAGTAGATGAAGTTCTTGTTAAGGCTGATGATTTAGCAAAGAAATTTGGAGATTCCTATATTAGTGTTGAACATTTAATGTTAGCTATTATAGACGTTGATAAAAATGGACCTACAAAGCAAATATTAAATAAATATAATATAAATAAAGATAATTTTATGAAGGTATTATCAGAGGTTAGAGGAAGTCAAAGAGTTGATACCCAAGATCCAGAAGGAACTTATGATGCACTAGCTAAGTATGGTACTAACTTAGTAGATTTAGCTAAAAAGCATAAATTAGATCCAGTAATAGGAAGAGATGATGAAATAAGAAGAACCATTAGAATTCTTTCAAGAAGAACTAAAAACAATCCAGTTTTAATTGGTGAACCTGGTGTTGGTAAAACTGCTATTGTTGAAGGGTTAGCTGAAAGAATAGTAAGAGGGGATGTTCCTGAGGTATTAAAAGATAAAATAATATTCTCATTAGATATGGGTTCTTTAATTGCTGGAGCTAAATATAGAGGTGAATTTGAAGAAAGATTAAAAGCTGTTTTGAAAGAAGTTCAAAATAGTGAAGGTAAAATTATATTATTTATAGATGAAATTCATACAATTGTTGGAGCAGGTAAAACTGATGGAGCAATGGATGCTGGTAATTTAATTAAACCATTATTAGCAAGAGGTGAATTACACTGTATTGGAGCTACTACTTTTGATGAATATAGACAATATATTGAAAAAGATAAAGCACTTGAAAGAAGATTCCAACCCGTTATTGTTGATGAGCCATCCGTTGAAGATGCAATTTCAATATTAAGAGGATTAAAAGAAAGATTTGAAATTCACCACGGAGTTAGAATTCATGATTCTGCTATAGTTGCAGCAGCAAAACTTTCTGATAGATATATTCAAGATAGATATTTACCTGACAAGGCTATTGATTTAATTGATGAAGCTGGAGCAATGATAAGAACAGAGATAGATTCATTACCAGCAGAATTAGATGCAATTAGAAGAAGAATTGTACAGCTTGAAATAGAAAAAGAAGCCTTAACAAGAGAGAAAGATGAAGGTTCTAAGAAAAAGCTAGAAGCTCTAGAAAAGGAATATTCAGAACTTAAAGCTAAAAATGATGAAATGACAGCAAAATTTGATAGAGAAAAGGGAGCAATCTTAAAGTTAAAAGAATTAAAGGCAAAACTTGATGAGGCTAGAGGAAATCTTGAAGCAGCTCAAAGACAATATGACTATAATAAGGCTGCAGAAATTCAGTATGGTGAAATTCCTAGCTTAGAATCTGCTATTGAACAAATGGAAGTTGAAGTTAAGGAAAATTATGAAGGTGCTTTATTAAAAGAAGAGGTTACTGAAGAAGAAGTTTCACAAGTTTTATCTAGATGGACTGGTATACCTGTATCTAATTTATTAGAAGGTGAAAGAGAAAAATTATTAAGACTTGAAGATGAAATGCAAAAGAGAGTAATTGGGCAAGAAGAAGCTATTACATCTGTTACTTCTGCAATACTTAGAGCAAGAGCAGGATTAAAAGATATAAATAGACCTATAGGTTCATTTATTTTCTTAGGACCAACAGGTGTAGGTAAAACTGAGCTTGCAAAGACTTTAGCAAGAAATTTATTTGATTCTGAAGATAACATTATAAGAATAGATATGTCTGAATATATGGAAAAGCATGCTGTATCTAGATTAGTTGGAGCGCCTCCAGGATATGTAGGATATGAAGAAGGTGGTCAATTAACTGAAGCAGTTAGAAGAAAGCCTTATAGTGTAATATTATTTGATGAAATTGAAAAGGCACATGAAGATGTATTCAATATGTTCTTACAAATACTTGATGATGGTAGACTTACAGATAATAAGGGTAAAACTGTTGATTTCAAAAATACAATTATTATCATGACTTCTAATATAGGAAGTAGCTATCTTTTAGAGAATAAATGTGAAGATGGTATAGATCCACAAATAAGAGAAGAAGTAATGAATGAGATGAAAATGAGGTTTAAGCCAGAGTTCTTAAACAGAGTTGATGATATTATAATGTTTAAGCCATTATCTGAAACTGGAATAACTAAAATTATTGATATCTTTGTTAATGAAGTTGCTAACAGATTAAAAGATAGAAATATAACCTTAGATATTACACCAGAAGCTAAGCATATATTAGCAGTTGAAGGTTATGATCCAGTTTATGGGGCAAGACCACTTAAGAGATATATTCAAAATACTTTAGAAAATAAGTTAGCAAGATTAATTATTGCTGGAGAAATTAATTATGGCTCTAATGTTGTAATTGATGGTAAAGATGATGAAATTGTAATTACAACTAAATAGAAAAGGAAAAATGAAGTTGGTATACAACTTCATTTTTTTGTAAATGAAATAAAAATACAAGAAAAATGAAATAAAATAAAATTTTTTCAAAAATATATTGAAATAAGGTTTCATAAATGGTAATATAAGCATAAAGATTGAAAACGTAAACAAGGTGAGGGATGTTGAAATGATTGTATTAGAGAAATTAACAACTGAAAGTAGAAATGAAAATACATTAAATATAGACAAGGTATCAACCTTAGAAATGGTAAAAATAATAAATAATGAAGATAAAAAAGTTGCCTTTGCAGTTGAAAATGAATTAGAAAATATAGCTAAAGCTATAGATGGAATAGTAGATAGAATAAATCGAGGTGGAAGGCTTATTTATATAGGAGCTGGAACTTCAGGAAGACTTGGAATATTAGATGCATCTGAATGTCCACCAACTTATGGTGTTTCAGAAGAATTAGTTCAAGGAATAATTGCAGGTGGAAAAGAGGCTATTTTTAGAGCTAAAGAAGGTGCAGAAGATTCTGAGGAATTAGCTATAACAGACTTAAAAGATAAATCTTTAAGTGAGAATGATGTAATTGTAGGATTAGCTGCATCAGGAAGAACTCCATATGTTATTGGAGGACTTAAATATGCAAATGATATTGGAGCTTTAACTATATCTGTTACATGTAATGGGGATTCAGAAGTTTCAAAAGTAGCTCAAATTTCAATAGCACCAATAGTTGGAGCTGAAGTAGTTACAGGTTCAACAAGGCTTAAAGCAGGAACAGCTCAAAAGTTAGTTTTAAATATGCTATCAACAGGAACTATGATAAAACTAGGAAAAGTTTATGGAAATCTAATGGTAGATGTTAAAGCAACAAATGAAAAATTGGTGGAAAGAGCAAAAAGAATAGTTTGTGAAGCAACTGGAGTCGAAAGGGGACAAGCTGAAAAAACTTTAAAAGAAACAAACTTTGATGTTAAGCTTGCAATATTTATGATATTGTCAGGATTAAATATAAATGATGCAAAAGAAAAACTGTCAAAAAATAAGGGATACATTGCAAAAGCAATGGAAATAGTTTAAAAAAATATGGGGGGAAGAGAAGATGGCAAAGCAAGGAACCATTACAAATGAAGCTATTGCAAAGAATTTAGTAAAGCTTGTTGGAGGAAAAGAAAATATTAAATCAGTTGAAAACTGTATGACTCGTTGTAGATTAGAGTTAGTAGATCCAATGAAAGCTAAAATTGAGGAAATTAAAAAAGCTGAAGGAACATTAGGTGTTGTAGAGGCTAAAGGTCAATTACAAGTTATTTATGGACCAGGAAAGGTTAATAAAATAACAGAAGAAGTTAAAAAAATAGTAGGAACTAGGGTTGTAATTGGAGAGGATGCTGTAAAAGCAACAAAGGCTAAGTTAAAAGAAAAGAATAATACAAAGTTTAAAAATATTCTTAAAAAATTAGGAAATATATTTATCCCATTAATTCCACTATTCGTTGCATGTGGACTTGTACTTGCTGTAAACAATATAGCTGGAGTTTATTTTGGAGATGCATATAAAACTACAAATGCGGCTCAAATAATAGGGTTAATAGGTAATGCAGTATTTGCAATTTTACCAATATTAGTAGGGGTAAATGCAGCTAAAGAATTTGGTTCTCAAATGCCAATGATAGGTGGAGCATTAGGTGGAGTTTTATCATCAGCAGCTCTTGCAAATATAACTTTATTTGGAAAAGCATTAACACCAAGTCGTGGAGGAATTATTTCAGTTATATTAGTTGTTGCATTAGCAGTTTTTGTTGAAAAGCAATGCAGAAAGTTTGTGCCAGATGTTTTAGATTTATTTGTAACACCATTAGTTACAATAACAGTATCAGTTTTAGCAGCATTATTTGTACTTCAACCAATAGGTGGAACTATATCAGATGCTATGGGGATATTAGTGGCGAATACAATTGCTTCAGATAATACTTTTGTTTCAGTTCTATCAGGAGCAATATCAGGTGGATTATTCTTACCACTTGTTATGACAGGAATGCATCAAGCATTAACACCAATTCATGCAGATTTAATTGCAAACGTTGGATTTACAATATTATTACCAGCTTTAGCAGCTGCAGGTATGGCTCAAGTAGGAGCAACATTTGCTGTTGTTAAGAAGACAAAAAATCAAAGATTAAAGAGAACAGCTAAAAATGGATTAATACCAGGTATTTTAGGAATAGGAGAACCATTAATATATGGTGTAACATTACCACTTGGTAAGCCATTCTTAGGAGCTTGTTTAGGAGCAGCTGTAGGTGGAGCAGTAATGGCTTTATTTAAGGTTGGAGCTGTTGCATTAGGAGTATCAGGATTACCACTTGCACTATTAATTGCAGATGGTAAGATATTACCATTCTTAGTTGGTGTTTTAGCATCATATGTAGCAGGATTTTTCTTTACGTCAATATTAGGCTTCGAAGATCCAACAGAATAATTTTTAGACTAGATAAGGAGCAGTAGATATTTGATATTAATTACTGCTCTTTATTTATGAATTTTTCATGCTTTAAAACTATATTATATTAAAGGGTAAATAATAAATATTATGAAAATATTTTAAGTAATTAAATAAATTAAGTGGTTTAAGAGGGGTTAGGTGAAGAGATGATATCTAAAAAGAGAATATTTAGTATAGCAATGGCTTTAACATTTATGACATCTATAGTAAATATACCTTATAAGAATATCACTGCAACAATGAATTATGGAATTATAAGAGATGCGGGTAATATAAATACACAAGGCTTACAAGCAGATTTAACACTCCCTGATTGTTTGGATTATGTTGATGATACTTTAATAATTAATAATATGTATACCTTCAAATGTAAATTCATACAATCAAGATGGTACATTAAAAACAGATTCTAATGAAGTTACAACAGATACATTATATGATATAGCATCAAATACAAAAATGTATTCAACTAACTATGCAATTCAAAAGTTAGTAAGTGATGGAACTATAAATATTTCTGATAAGATAACTAAGTTCTTCCCAGAATTTGTAGATGGTGAAAATGATCCTATAAAAGGAAAAGCTAATTTAACAATACAAAATATATTAGAACATCAAGCTGGTTTCCCTGCAGATCCACAATATCATAATGATAAGTTTAATCAAGAAACGCAAAAACCAGATCAAAATGTAGATAATCCTTTATATTCTCAAGATAAAGAAACTACAAAGGAAATGATTTTAAAGACACCTTTAAAATATGAACCAGGAACTAAAACTGTTTACTCAGATGTAGATTATATGCTTTTAGGCCTTATAATTGAAGAAGTAACAGGAATGGATTTAGATGATTATGTAGAAAATACATTCTATAAACCGTTAGGATTAAACAACATAGTATATAATCCGTTAGAAAAAGGTTTTGAAAAGGAAAATATAGCTGCAACAGAACTAAATGGTAATAGTAGAGATGGTGCAATAAGCTTTGAAAATATTCGTGATTATACTATCCAAGGTGAAGTTCATGATGAAAAGGCTTACTATTCAATGGATGGAGTTTCTGGACATGCAGGGTTATTTGCAAATGCAGAAGATTTAGCAAAATTAGCTCAAGTAATGTTAAATGACGGTGGATACGGAAATAATAAATTCTTCTCTAAGAATACAATTGATGAATTTACAAAGAGAAAATCATCAAGCCCAACATGGGGATTAGGATGGTGGAGAGAAGGAGACAACGGAAGAGTATGGTATTTCGGAACTCAATCATCAGAAAATACTATAGGACATCAAGGTTGGACAGGAACATTAACAGTAATAGATCCAGAAAGTGAGTTAGTAGTTGTATTATTAACAAATAAAATAAACTCACCAGTTATAGATAATACTAAAAATGCTAATACATTCTTTGGAAATAAATTTACAACTGCAACATTAGGGACTATTCCAACATTAGTTTATGAATCAATAATTCATGATAATAATGAAGCATTAGATGCTAATGTATCACAAATGGTAACTGAAAACTTGAAATTATATAATCCTACAAGCTATCTTGGTGAAGCAGTTTTACAATCTGTATATTCTAAAATTGATACAGCAATAACTATTGCAGAAGAAAGAGGTACAGAAGATAATTTAAGATATGCAAGAGAAGCGGTTGCTAGATTAGATGTTGAAAAACATCATGAACAAATAATTATTTTTAATGAAAGACTTAAAAAGTTAAATCTTGAACCGGTAGAAGTTCCAAGCTATGAAGCAGAGCTTAGTGAGTTAAATGAGTTAATTAATTCTACAAAGACTATTGTTGAAAATGGTCAAGATATAGAAGAAGGTATTCATTACCAAACTACCACATGGAATAATATTGTTAGTGCTTATGAAAATGCAGTAACTGTGGCTAATAAAGGTGAGGAAGCTAATAAGACAGAAATATTAGTTGCTATAGAAGAACTATCATTAGCAAAAGAAAATTTAGTATTACTAAATAAAACAGAGCTTAAAAAAGCTATAGAAGCAGCTACTTCAAAAGTAGAAGATGGAATATTAGAAGAAGTAGAAGAAGAAATTAAAATATCTTTCAATAATGTTTTAGAGATTGCAATTTCAGTTTATGAAAATAAGGATGTAACAGTTCAAGATATAGCAAAATCATATAATGATATTTTAGTTGAATATAAAAAGCTAGGAATTCCAGTTGGAGATATAAATAATTTAGCAGATTTAGTAAGAATGGCTGAAGAAATTGATATAGATAGATTCCTAAGTGATGGTAAAGAAGAGTTTATGAATGCGTTACAATTAGCTAATGATATTTTAGTTGTAGAAGATGCTTCAGAAATAGATGTTTATAAAATTTATGAAGAGCTATATAACTCTATGATGAATTTACAATTAAAGGCTGAAAAAGGTGAATTATGTAAAGCAATTATTGAAGCTGAAGGCATTGATTTAGATTTATACACAGAAAATAGTAAAAATATATTAGTATCTGCAATTGAAGAAGCTAAAGCTATAAAAGAAAATGAAGAAGCTACTGAAAAAGAGGTTAATAATGCTTTAAGTAATTTAAATAATGCAAGGGAGTCTCTTGTAGAAGCGGCAGATAAAACAGAACTTAAAGAATTAGTAGATAAGGCTAAAGCTATAGATGATAGTAAGTATACTACTACAAGTATAGAATTATTAAATGCAGAAATATCTAATGATATTAGTATATTAGAAAATAATAATCTATCAATAGGTGAGCAAGAAATGGTTACTGAAGCTATAAATAAATTAAATAAAACTATTGAAGGTCTTGAATTAAAAGAATCTCATCCAGGAAAGCCAGGAAGTGGTGTTGAAGATGAAGAAGATAAAAAAGAAGATGATGATAGTGGTAATGGTAATGTAAATAATGGAACTAATGGTGGTTCTAATAATGGTACAAGCAATGGGGGTGCAAATAATAATGATAAATTACCAAGTACAGGAGGTAATAACTCAATAATATATGTTGTATTAGGTTGTTTAGTAGTAGTAAGTGGAGTAATTTTATTTAAGAAAAAAAGACTTCATAATTAACAAATTAAAAGATTAAATCAAAATTTAGACTGTATTTAATTCATTAAAATAAATACAGTCTAAAAATTATATTAGGAGTTAGAAATATGAGTTTAGGTTTTTCAGTTTATTTTGGATTAGATAATACAATGGAAGAAAATATTTATTTATTAATTAATGCAGAGAAATTAGGTTTTACTAGAATATTTACATCTTTACATATTCCAGAGGCTAATTATGATAAATTAAAGGTTGAAGTAAGTGAATTTTTTAAATTGGCTAAAGAAAAAAATATGGATATAATAAGTGATATTTCTCCTAATACATTTAAATTTTTAGAATTAGAGAATATGGACTTACAAGGCTTAATGAAGTTAGGGGTAAAAACTATAAGACTAGATTTTGGTTATACAGAATATGAAATTGCAAAAATGAGTAAAAACACTTATGGTATTAAAATTCAACTTAATGCATCTACAATAACCAAAGAATTTTTTGAAAAGCTGGATAAATATGAACCAGATTATAAAAATATAGATGCTCTTCATAATTTTTACCCTAGACGTGGGACAGGAATTTCAGAAGAGTGTATGGTTAATAAAAATGAAATTTTGAAGGAAAGAGGTATTAAAGTTTGTGCTTTTGTTCAATCAAATAATAGAAAAAGAAGTCCACTAAAAGATGGATTACCTACATTAGAAGATCACAGAGATTTGCAAATTAGAGAAGCAGCTAATCATCTATTTGCATTAGGAAATGATTCGGTATTTATAGGGGATTCCCTTCCTAGCTTAGAAGAATTAACAGATTTATCAAATTTAAAAGAGGATGCTATAGAGTTAGATATTAAATTAAAGGTAAATAATGAAATTACAAAAAAATTATTAAGTGAAATTTATTCATCAAGAACTGATGAGGCTAGAGATGCTATAAGGGCAGCAGAAAGTAGAATTATTTTAGGTGAAAATATAATAGAGCCAGAAAATACAATTAATAAGGAATATGGAGATATAACTATAGATAATGTACATTATCAAAGATATATGGGAGAATTACAGATATTAAAGGTAAATCAAAAGGGTGATAAAAGAACTAATGTTGTAGCATCTATTTTACAAAGTAGACTTTATTTATTAAAATATATTCGAAATGGAAAAAGATTTTATTTTAATATAATAAATAAGTAATAGGATGTGAAGAAATGAATTTACTACAGTATATAAAGCAGAATTATGATAAATTTACAGATAGAGAAAAGCTTATAGCAGATTATTTGTTACTTGAAAATATTAAAATAGTTGATATGTCGGCAAAAGAAATTGCTGAAGCAACAAAGACATCGGCACCTACAGTTGTTAGATTTGCAAAAAAGTTAGGTTTTAGTAGTTTGAATGAAATGAAAATAAAGTTATCTATAAGTTTAAATGAAAAAAAGAGTAATGGGGAGTTTGAATATTTAGATAAAGATTTAAGTACAAGAAGTATAGTTAATGGGGTGAAAAGTTCTATACACTCAATTATAGATGAAACTGTAGACTTAATAAGTGAAGAAGAATTGGATAAAGCGGTAGAGTTATTAACAAATGCTAAAACAATATATATTTTTAGTGTAGGTGTATCAAGCTTAGTTGGTTTAGATTTTTATTATAAATTAAGTAGAATAAATAAAAGATGTATAGTTCATGAGGATACGCATCTTCAAGTAACATCATCAGTACTAATGCAAGAAGGGGATGTAGCTGTAGTAATATCATATTCAGGGGAAACAAAGGAAGTATTATTATGTGCAAAAAATGCTAGAGAAAATAATGTTCCTGTAATTGCAATAACTAAAGCTAGTATTGACAATAAATTAGAGAGTTTTTCAGATATATCATTGCATGTACCATATGTTGAAAAATCATTAAGAGAAGGTGCTATGACTTCAAGAATATCTCAATTAGCTATAATAGATATGCTGTTTTTAGGTATGGCGAGAAGTAATATAAGGGATGTTGAAGAAAAGCTAGTAATAACAAGAGAAGCTGTAAAAGAATTAAGATAAAAGTAAAAAACACTCAAGATTTCATAAAGAATTCTTGAGTGTTTTTATTATGAGCTTTTAGTATTAATAATTAAGCTTGACTTTAAATAAAGCAATATCACAAAAGCTATGGAAACTATAATGGCAGAAAGTAAGAAAGGAAGTTTATTTCCTAAATCAAAAATAAATCCAGCGCTTAATGAACCAGTTACTTGACCTACTGCTTTAGATGAATTAAAGATACCCATAAGGGAACCATAGTTTTCTTTTGAGAGCTTTGTAATAATACTTTGCTGCAATGGAATATGTATAGTTGCAAATGATGAAAATATTACAGCACATGTTAAGAATAAAATAACATTGTTAGATATAACCATTAATATTAATGAAAGTGTAATACAAATAGTTACAACTTTAAATAAATTTATTTCCTTAAAATGTTTAGCCAGTAAAGGAGTAAATATTAAATTTACAATAAACCCTACAATTCCGACAAATGCTAAAAATACACCTATAAAGGTTGGTGGTAGCTTTAATACGTCCTCTATGTAATAATTAATAGTTGAGTTATAGCTTGTTGAGGCAAAGTAAAAGGCAATAACTACTATAAACATAATTATTAAATTTTTATTTAAAATATTAGAGTAATTAACTTTCTTGAAATTATATGATTTAGAAGAAGTAGAAGAATTTGCTTTTTGAGGCTCTTCTAATAATAAATAAGCTAGAATACCTAAAATCATACATAAAATAAATTGTAAAAAGAAAGTATATTTAAAATTACTATTACCTATTACTCCACCAAGAAGAGAACCAAGAGATCCACCAATTGTATTTGCAGCAGCATAGTAGGTAATATATTTTGTCCTATTTTCTTTTGTAGTTATATCAGTTAAATATGCTAGTGATGTAGTTAAATAACTTACTACAAAAAAGCCACCTGTAAATCTAAATATTAGTATTATAAATGGATTAGTGTTAAAACCAAATCCAAGCTGACTTATACCATATCCTATAGCACCTAATATTAAGAATTTGATTCGACCTTTTTTATCTGATAAAGTACCGAATAATGGTGACCCTATGAAATTTCCAATAGACATAGTTGCGAAGAATAATCCAAACATAAAGGTTGGTAAACCAAGCTTATTAATAAACATAGGCGTAACTGGATGAGCCATATTAAATGCAAGTGAGCTAAACATAGTTAAAAATATAATAAAAAAAAGTGATTTATTTTTTCTTTTCATTTGTCCTCCTATTGTTAATATTTATTTTCATATAATAAAGTTTATCATTGTTTGTAGAACTATTCAATGTAAGATACTATTCAGAGTATTTATATTATTAATATAAAAATAATAATTCTTTGATGCTTTATAGAAATAATATCCAATTAAATAGAAAATGTTACAATAGTTAAATAAGCTAAATTAACTATGGGTTAAAAGATGTAATAAATAGTGTGTTATTACATATAATCAGAGTTATAAAATAAATATTGGGGAGGGAGTAATAGATAAGTATATTAGGGGAGAAGATAGAGAAGTAAGAAGACAGGCTGCAATGGCTTTAAATAAAGCATTTTTAGATAAAAAGGAAGAGGTTATAGATTTCTGTTCTATGTTAGATAAGGAACAAGCTAAAAGATTAGGGTTAAAAAAGCTTGCTTCATATGATAGTCAATATGAATTTTTAGATGGAAATGCAACACTGGTAGGGAATGGAGAAAAATTAAGACAAAATGCTAAAAGAATGTATGTAGAATTGGGTAATGATATAAGTAAATTATATAATACAATGGTTGATGATGATTATATTGATATAACAGCCTCTCCTAATAAAATTTCTGGTATGGGATTTTGTACAGAATTATTTAATATTAAATTTCCTTATGTATTTGGAAATTGTACAGGGTCAATACATGATGTATCTGTATTAACACATGAAGTTGGTCATGCTTATCAAATGTATATGAATTTAAATAATCAAAAGCTTATTGGATATTCAGAAATGCCAAATGATGTTGCAGAAATTCCTTCAAAAACTATGGAGCATTTTACTCATGATTATGCAGAATTATTCTTTGGAGAAGATGCAGATAAGTTTTGCTTCCAACATCTTAATCAATCTTTATCTGAACTTACAGGGTATTGTGCAATAAATGAATATGAAAGTTGGCTTTATAGTAATCCAGATAAAACTCTAGAGGAAAGAGCAAGAAGGTATTATGAAGGGATGATAGAACTTAGTCCAGAAATTGATTTTTCTGAAGTTGAGGAGTATATGGTACAGGGTGCTTCATTATTTAGAAGTATTGGGATTTACATCTTCCCATTTTATCTTATTAGTTATGCATTATCAGCAATGTCAGCTATGGAATTTGCTAAACGTATGAGTGAAAATAGAGAAGAAACATGGAAGGATTATAGTAAGCTTTGTTCAGCTGGTGGAAGCTTATCCTATAATGAGTTATTAGAGGTAGCCAATCTTCACTCGCCATTTGAAAAATCAACAATAGAAAGTAGTATTGGTTTTGTAAAGGATAAAGTTTTAAAATATATTCATACAGTATAAGAGAAAATATTATAGTAAAGTGGAGTAGCAATCAGGATGAAGTTAGTAATAATATTTGGTCCACATGCTGTTGGGAAAATGACAGTTGGGCAAGAATTAGCAAAGTTAACAGGACTTAAATTATTTCATAATCATATGACAATTGATATTGTATCAGATTTATTTAGAAATATGCCAGAGGAAAGAAATAGATTGACTACATTATTTAGAAAAGAAATTTTTGAAGCTTTCTCTAAAAGTGATGAATATGGAATGATTTTTACGTTTATGTGGGCATTGGATAGTAAAGAAGATTGGGATTATATTAATTATGTTGAAGATTTATTTAAGTTAAGAGGGGCGCAGATTTATTATATTGAACTAGCAGCAGATTATAATTTGAGATTAAAGAGAAATAAAACTGAAAATAGGCTTTTAAATAAACCAAGTAAAAGAGATATTCAACAATCAGAACGATTATTCCAAAAATTGGAGTCTTATTATAGACTAAATTCATATG
>Virginia_p1__coassemble_1357_pt1 | contig 13835 bp, 11 predicted proteins | sample Virginia_p1__metabat2_low_PE_013 | metagenome-assembled genome bin Virginia_p1 | reverse complement strand
GTATTTATCAATTTGGAGCTATTTTAGTGATTATTGTATTTATAAATAACAAATTTGTTTTACAAAATGAAATTACTAATAATTTTAAAATAAGAAAATTAGATTACTTAATTGGATCATTGCTAATTGTTTCATATATATTAATAACGTATGGATGGTTCGATTATATATTATTTTCAATTCCTACTGGGGAAATGTTTGAGTCAGCAATGGAATATTTTGATTCATTACCAATGTCAATTCTTTTAATAGAAAGTTGTGTAATAGCACCTATTTTTGAGGAGACATTATATAGAGGGATATTATTAAAAGGATTAATAAATAAATATAATAGTAAAAAAGCTATTGTTTATTCAGCCTTAATCTTTGGAATAGTACATTTAAATATGCCTCAAGGTATTAATGCATTTTTGTTAGGTTTAATAATAGGAACTGTATTTTATTATACTAGATCAATTTATATATGTATGATAATGCATTTTGCTAATAATCTTTTAGTTAATTTTGTTTATTATCCAACAACTGAAATATGGACAAACATATTATTTATTTCGCTTCCATTGATAGGAATAATAATGATGATTACTTGTTTTAGGATTTTTAACCTTAAGGAAAGATGCAAACAAGCTAAGAGATATATTTTAAATAGTGATATAAATGGATATAATCAATAGAAATTGGTATAATTATATATAATGTTAAGTTTAAGTAACGAGCATTTACCTTAAGGGGTAAGTGCTTTTATTATAAAATTTTGGGGTGAATTATGAATATAGGATTAATAGGATTTGGTGGAGTAGGACAAGCGTTAATAAAACTATTTATAGATAAAAAAGATTATATTTTAGAAAAGTATCATTTAGATATAAAAATAAAATACATATTAAAAAGTGATGGTGGGTTATACGATAAAAAAGGAATTAATTTAGATGAAGTAATTGAGTTTATTGAAAATAATAGAAATATTAAAGAGCATTTATCATGGAAGTCCGATTTAAACATTAAAGATATTATTAACAATAATGATATAGATACTTTAATAGAATTAACATCAACAAATATAGAAACAGGAGAACCAGGATTAACTCATATAAAAAGAGCTTTAGAAAATAAAATGAATGTAGTTACAGGAAATAAAGGACCTATCATATTAAAGTATAATGAATTAAAAGAAATTGCTCATAAAAATTCAGTAGAGCTTAAAGTTGGTTGCACGACAGGCGGAGCATTACCTTCAATTAATGGAGGAATATATGATATTGCAGGAAGTGAAATTCAATCTATTGAAGGTATACTAAATGGAACAACAAATTATATATTAAGTAAAATGATAAATGATGATATTACTTATGAAGAAGCTTTAAAGGATGCACAGGAGTGTGGAATTGCAGAGGCAAATCCAAGCTTAGATGTATTAGGATATGATACTGCGTGTAAGGTAATAATATTATCTAACGTGCTTAAGGGAACTGATATAAATTTAAATGATATAGAAATTGAAGGAATTGCAGAAGTAAAACTAGAGTATTTAAGAGAGCTTAAAAAGAAAAATAAAAAGCTTAAATTAATTGGGAAAGTTGATAGTTTAGATGATGAAATAAATGCTTATGTAAAGTTAATTGAAATTGATGAAAATCATCCTCTTTATTTTGTTGATTATAAGAATAAGGGGATTTATTTTAAAACGGATACATTAGGTGATGTAAGCATCATTGGAGGAGCTTCTGGCACAAGAAATGCAGCTGCATCAATATTAAGAGATATAGTATTAATTAAAAGTTTATAATTAAATGCAGTAAACTTTTTTGTAGTTCTATTTTCATCTTAATAAAGAATATTGACCTCTTATAATCTTATATTAACCTTTTACAGTAATTGGGTTTATAAAAAAATCTAAGCTGATATAATGGCAATATAAGAAAAAAATATTTAATTATATGATAAGGGGTAGAAAATTTATGAGAGAGTATATTTTAAAGTATAAGGGATGGCTTGCAACAACAGTGCTTTTTAGAACTTTCGGAGCAGTTATGCAGGTACTAATTGCACTTTTAATTCAGCAGATAGTAGATAGTGCTATGAATAAGGATGTAAGTGGGTTTATTAATATATTAAGAAAACTTTAACTGATTTTAAAGAGGATATTTTTAGAGGAATATTAAGAAAAAATTATAAAGATTTTAATAGTGAAAATACAGCAGAATATATATCACAATTAACTAATGATATTAATATGGTGGAAACTAAATATTTAGTTCCATATCTTGAGATGATTGGAGATATAGTAATTTTTGTTGGTACTACAGCACTTCTTTTATGGATTAATCCATGGATAACATTAGTTGTATGTGCTACTTCAGCATTATTATTTTTAGTTCCAGCAATATTAGGAGCACCAACGGCTAAAAGGCAAGATAATGTTAGTAAGCAAAATAGTATATTTACTACTAAAATTAAGGATATATTTTCAGGTTATGAGGTAATTAAATCATATAATATTGTTGATAATATGACAGAAGAGTTTCTAGATGCAAATAGCACAGTAGAAAACTTAAAGTTTAAATCTAATCATATACAAGGAATATCACAAGCTTTATCAATGTTTTTAGGAATAATGTCTCAAGTTTCAACTATAGCTTTAGGTGGATATTTTTTAATTAAAGGACAATTAACAGTAGGTACCTTATTTGCTGTAGTTCAATTAGCTAATGGAATTTGCTGGCCAATAACTTGGATAGTAAGTAAAGTTACTTTAGTAAAAGGAATGAAAGATGTAAATACAAAACTTTTAGATATAATTAATGAATATAAAGATAGTAAAGATAATATAAAACTTGAAAGCTTTAATAAAGATATTGAATTAAAAGATATTACTTTTGCTTATAATGAAGATAGAAATGTATTAGATGGATTGTCTGTAAAGTTCGAAAAAGATAAAAAATATGCCATTGTTGGGCGTAGTGGTAGTGGTAAATCAACTTTACTAAAATTATTATTAGGTTATTATGAAGATTTTAAGGGTGAAATAGCTTTTGATGGTTACGAGTATAATAATTTAGATAAAAATTCAATTAATAATCAGATGTCTATTATTCATCAAAATGTATATATGTTTGATAAAACCTTAAAAGAAAACATTATTCTAGGAAAAGATTTTAGTGAAGATGATTTAGAAAAAGCTATAGAAAATAGCGGTGTTAGTGAGTTTCTAGAGATTTTACCTAAAGGAATGAATTCTGAAATAGGTGAAAATGGTAATAATTTATCAGGTGGTCAAAAACAAAGAGTAGCTATAGCAAGATCATTAATCCAAAATACACCAATACTTTTACTTGATGAAGGTACGTCAGCGCTTGACAGTAAAACAGCTTTTGAGATTGAAGATACATTATTAAAAATAGATAATTTAACAGTAATTACTGTAACTCATAAGTTAATAGATAGTGTTTTAAATAGATATGATGAGATTATAGTTATGGATGAAGGGAATATTGTTGAGACAGGGACGTTTGATGAACTTATAGATAAGAAAGGGAAGTTTTATAGTTTATATACTTTAGAAGGAGAAAAAGAAATAGCCAGTTAGATTTTAAATTTCAAATAAGATGCTATATTTAAGGGGAATTAACTATGGAAAAGATTAAGATCAGAGAAGAAGTAATAAAAAAGAGAAATTACTTATCTTTAGAAATAAAAAAAAACTATGATGAATTAATATTTAAACAGTTAATAAATAGTGATATTTATAATAAGGCAAAGAAAATATTTACTTATGTAAGTTTTGGATCTGAAGTAGATACTAAAAAGTTTATAAAATATGCTTTAAATGATAATAAGGAAATTTATGTTCCAAAAACTGATAAAGTTAATAAAGAAATGGTAGCAATAAATATTAACAGTTTAAATAACATGAGTGTGGATAACTGGGGTATACTTGAACCTAAAAGTGTGGAAAAAAATAAAATAGGTAGAGAGTTTGATTTAATAATAATGCCTGGTGTAGCATTTGATAGATTTGGTAATAGGATAGGTTATGGTGGAGGTTATTATGATAAATATGTTTCACAAATTAAGGACATAAGTAATAGAATATCATTAGCATATGATTTTCAATTAGTGAAAAGTATTGAAAGTGAAAGTCATGATATTAAAGTTAATGGAATAATAACTAATGATGAATTTATAATGATTAATAAAAAATAAAAAATAAAATACTTGAAAAAATATTCCAAATGTGTATAATAAAGATAACAATTAAATAAAAAATCTTTTATTAAGAATGGTGGAGGGACTGGCCCTGAGAAACCTAGCAACCTGTTGATAGTTACAAGTTAACAGTTAGAAGTTAGTAGTTAGTATAAAAATTATTTTAATTTTTATATTTTAGAAATTCGGTAGAATTTGATCAATAACTAGTAATCAATAACTAAAACTAAAAATTATTAATGCTGGTGCTAAATCCTGCAGGTTTAACCTGAGAAATGAGAGTATATATTAATAAATAAGCTTATTTAGCTATTTCTCATTATCTATAAAGGATAATAAGAAATAGCTTTTTTTGTACACAAAATTAAAACATTTAGAATAAAGGATAATATTTTTTCCATTATAAATTAATAAAAGAGCAATAAGTATTAAAAATAAAATTTAAAGGACAGTAGGAGTAAGTTTTAAGTTAACTAAAAACTGCTAACTCCTAGCTATTAAAAAGGGGGATTTATTTATGGCAATTAATTTAGGTAAAGGAACAGTAGGAATTCATGGAGGATATCAACCAAAATCAGGGGATCCAAGGGTTTTACCAATTTATCAAAGTGCAACTTATAAGTATGATGATCCAGATACATTAGCAGCTTTATTTGATTTAAAGGCTGAAGGTCATTTATATAGCAGAATTTCTAATCCAACAGTTGGGGCGTTGGAAGAGAAATATGCAAAGCTAGAAGGTGGAGTTGGAGCTGTAGCAACTGCTTCGGGACAATCAGCAATTTTATATGCAATTTTAAATGTTTGTAAAGCAGGAGATCATGTAATTTCAGTATCATCTTTATATGGTGGAACAGTTAATTTATTTACCGTACATCTTAAAAATTTAGGAATAGAAGTTGCTTTTGTAGATCCAGATGCATCAGAAGAAGAAATTTTATCTAAAGCTAAAGAAAATACTAAGGTTGTTTATGGAGAAACAATAGGTAACCCGGGTTTAAATGTTTTAGATTTTAATAAGTTTTCATCAGTGGCTAAAAAGCTTCGAGTACCATTTATAGTCGATAATACGGTCGCTACACCATATCATTGCAATCCATTTGAGCATGGAGTTAATGTTGTTGTACATTCAACAACAAAATACTCAGAGGGGCATGCTCAGACTATTGGTGGAATAGTTGTAGATGGAGGAAACTTTGATTGGACAAATGGTAAATTTGATGATTTAGTTTTACCAGATCCAAGTTACCATGGAGTAAAGTATGTTGAAACATTTGGTGATGCTGCATATATAGTTAAGTTAAGAGTAACATTACTTAGGGATTTAGGAGCATGCATGAGTCCATTTAATGCATACTTAACTAATTTAGGATTAGAAACTTTACATTTAAGAATGGAGAGACACTCTAAAAATGCTTTAGAAATTGCACAGTGGTTAACAACACAAGAAAAGGTATCATGGGTTAATTATCCATTGCTTGAAGGAAGTAAATCTTATGACTTAGCTAAAAAATATCTTAAAAATGGAGCGAGTGGACTTTTAACATTTGGAGTTAAGGGTGGAATTGAAGAAGCTAAAAAGTTTAGTAGGGCATTAAATTTAATAGCCTTAGCTGTAACTTTAGGAGATGCAAGGAGTTGTCTTTTACATCCAGCTACTACTACTCATAGTCAATTAGGAGAGGATGAACAAAGGGCAAGTGGAGTTACTCCTGATATGCTTAGACTTTCCGTTGGAATAGAGGATACAAAAGATTTAATTAACGACATTAATCATGCATTAAAAGCAATATAATAATTGAGTGGAGGAAATAATAATGACTAAAGTAGCTATTATGGGATATGGAGTAGTAGGTAGTGGGCTTATTGAATTAATAGATAAAAATAGGGAAAACAATGGTAAAAATGAAATAATTATTACAAGTATCTTAGTCAGAGATAAAGAAAAGCATATTAGTTCAAGTCATAGTGAGGTTATTACGACTAATGTAGAAGAGTTTTTTTCAATAGAAAATGATGTTGTAATAGAAGTAATGGGCGGACTTCATCCAGCTTATGATTATGTAAAAAAAGCATTATCATTAAAGAAACATGTAATTACAGCAAATAAGGATTTAATAGCTACATTTGGGCATGAATTATTTCAATTAGCTAAAGAGAATAATGTTTCATTAAAATTTGAAGCTGCAGTGGCTGGTGGAATTCCTATAATAAAACCATTAATTGAAAGCCTTTATGGAAATCGTATAAACAGTATAAAAGCAATATTAAATGGAACAACAAATTTTATATTGACTAAGATGGATGGAGAAAGTTTATCTTATGAAGAAGCACTAAAAGAGGCACAAGAGCTTGGGTTTGCAGAAGCTAATCCAGAATCAGATGTTATGGGATATGATGCTGCTAGAAAGCTTGCAATATTATCAAGTTTAGCTTTTGATAAAAAATTTCAATGGAATGATATGTCAATAGAGGGAATTAATGATATTGATGAGGCTGATTTTAAATATGCAAATAAGTTAAAGTGTAAAATTAAACTTGTTGCAGAGGCTTTTAAATGTAAAAGTGGAATATATACTTCAGTAAAACCTATATTGGTAGATGAAGAAAGTATATTAGCTAAAATAAATAATGAAGTTAATGCAGTTATTTTAAATGGGGATGAAATAGGAGAATTATTATTTGTAGGTAAGGGTGCAGGGAAATTACCGACAGGAAGTGCTGTTTATAGTGATTTAAATGATATTATTAATAGTAGATTTACTGATGTTGATAGTTTTAATAAAGAAGAGGCAAATGTAATTAAATTTGCTAGTAAGACATGTAATTGTATTTTAAGAATAAAGACTTTAGATAGGGAAGAAGTTATAAATAGATGTAGAGAGACTTTTAATAATATAAAAATTATAGATAAGACTATAGATGGAGAAGTGGCTATTTATATTGAATGTACTTCTGAAGCTTATGTAGAAAAGTTTATTGAAGAATTGCAAAATGAGAATTATTATAAAAATGCTAAGAAGCTAATTGTTGCTTAAATAAGGTTTAAATAAGGTAATAAACAATAAAGTATTAATATTTTATTGTTTATTACCTTGTTTTATTTTGTACAGTAATGGCATATATGTAAAAAACAATAATGATAATCAATATCATTTACAAAATTAAATTTATATGATATATTATGTTTAGGCTTAAGAATAATTTAAGGAGATGATTGTATGGCAAAGATGATGGGCCCGAGATTTAAGCAGTGTAGAAGATTAGGCTTAAATGTTTGTGGTCATCCAAAGGCAATGAAAAGAGCAGCCAAAGGTACAGCAAGAAATGATAAAAAACTTTCTGACTATGGTACTCAATTACTAGAAAAGCAAAGATTAAGAGCTTATTATGGAGTAATGGAAAAGCAATTTGCTAATTACTTTGTAAAAGCATCTAAATCAAAGGAATTAACAGGGCATGCCTTAATTAATTTATTAGAGTGCAGATTAGATAATATAGTTTATAGATTAGGATTTGCAAATTCTATAAGACAAGCAAGACAAATGGTTGTTCATGGGCATATTTTAGTTAATGGTAAAAAAGTTGATATTCCATCATTCAACGTTTCTGTTGGAGATGAAATAAAATTAAGAGAGAAATCTCAAAAGAATGTTATGTTCAAAGAAAACTTTGAAGCAAACATACTTAATGTATTACCATACTTAAGTAAAAATGAAGATAATTTCTCAGGAGTTTTAGAAAGACTTCCTCAAAGAACTGAAGTTCCAATAGAAATTAACGAAGTTCTAGTTGTAGAGTATTACTCTAAAAACTAAGTAAAATCATCTTTCCTTTAAGGAATAAAATTTCTCAAAAAATTATATCTTGTATTATTTATAAGCCACTGTTGAATTTAAATAGTTGTGTGAAAAGAAAAGAGGTTAATGTAATGTGCAGATTACATTAACCTTTTTTTCTTCTATAATTTTAGAAACTAAAGTTTATTGCCCCTTACAACTTGTCACTTGTCACTTGAAACTAGTATAGATCTCCACTACCTTTCATTTGTATTAAAGCTCTAATTCTTTTTGGTAATATAGGATGAGAACTCATTAAATTAGTACACCATACAAAAAATCCACGTATATCATTGCTATTATTAATATAATCATAAACATCAATTCTTTTATAAAGGTGTTTTCCTGCAAATAAAGAAAAGATAGCCTCAACACCAGTATTTCCTGTAACCTTTTGAGCTAATCTATCACAGCTATATTCCCTAGCTCTAGAAGCAGTAGTACCTATTATAGGAATTATAGTAGAAAATATGATAAATAAATTGTAATAGAAAGTAGCATGTTTATATTTAATATGAGCTAATTCATGGGCGATTATAAAGTTAATAGAATCTAAATCATTATATTCTCTATAAGCAATTTCAAATAAATCACTATCAATTTCAATATATTGTTTACGGATTATAAATGCTGAGAATGCATTCATTACGCCATTTTGTTGAATTAAAAGTGCTTCAGGAACCTTTTTCAAACCCATTTTATGAGAAAATTTAGCTATATTATTATAAACTTCTGGAAAATTGTTTTCGGTAATTTTTATTGCTCTTGATCTATATTTAGCATAATAAAGATTTACTCCAAAAGGAAAAGCAATTATTGCAACAATTCCTGTTAATAAAAGTTGTAGTTCGGTTGGAAAGCTATTTAAAGCAGAGCTAGGAGATATTATTACATTTGCATATGAAGAAGGGTCTGAAAATGATTCTTTTAAGGTATTAGGTAACGTGTTATAACGTGGTATATTAATTATACAAAAAATTATAACTGCAATTATTATAGAAAAATTAATAAATAATAATATTCCATACCATTTTTTCTCTGATTTATGTCTACAACCTTCGATTTCTTCTTTAGTTAATTCTATATAATTATTTTCATTAATACTCAATAATCTCAATTCCTTTCAAAGTATATTAGATAAGACTATATATTAATATACCTATATTTTACCTTTTTTATGTTGCCTAAAAATAAAAAAACATGACAAACTAATTTGTTTGCCATGTTTATATAGAATTATCTTTCTTTGTTAGCTATTTCAGTAGTGATTCTAGAAACAAAAGCATCTAAAGCCATTGCACCTTCATCATCATTTTTTCTACTTCTTACAGAAACTTCGTTGTTTGCTGCTTCCTTTTCTCCAACAACTAGGATATAAGGAACTCTTTCAAGTCTAGCTTCTCTAATTTTGTAACCAATTTTTTCAGTTCTGTGGTCAACTTCAACTCTTACACCATTTTTTCTTAAAGTTCTAACTACTTCATCAGCATAGTCAGCATACTTATCAGAAAGTGGAAGAACTTTAGCTTGAACTGGAGCCATCCATGTTGGGAAAGCACCTGCATATTTTTCAATTAAAGTTGCTATAGTTCTTTCATAACATCCAATTGATGATCTATGAATAACGAATGGTATTTTCTTTTCTCCATCTTTATCGATATAAGTCATACCAAGTCTTTCACCTAAAGCAAAGTCAATTTGAACAGTGATTATTGTATCTTCTTTTCCGTGAACGTTCTTAGATTGGATATCTAATTTTGGTCCATAGAATGCTGCTTCACCTTCAGCTTCAACATAATCTATATTTAAATGATCTAATATAGTTCTCATTTGATTTTGAGTAGCTTCCCAAGCTTCTGGATTATTGATATATTTTTCAGTATTTGTTGGATCCCATTTAGAGAATCTGTAAGAAATATCTTCAGATATTCCTAAAGTTTCCATAACGTAATTTATTAAATCAACAACACTCTTAAATTCTTCTTCTAATTGTTCAGGAGTACAGATAATATGACCTTCTGATAAAGTAAATTGTCTAACTCTAGTTAAACCATGCATTTCTCCTGATGATTCTTTTCTAAATAGAGTAGAAGTTTCAGCATATCTTATAGGAAGATCTCTATAACTATGTTGCTCTGCGTTGTAAACTGTGAATTGGAATGGGCAAGTCATTGGTCTTAATGCCATAACTTCAGTATCCTTTTCTTCATCACCTAATACAAACATACCATCTTTATAGTGGCTCCAGTGACCAGAAGCAACAAATAGGTCATTTTTAGACATAAATGGAGTCTTAGTTAAAACATAACCTCTTCTTTCTTCTTCATCTTCAATCCATCTTTGAAGAGTTTGGAATAATTTAGCTCCTTTAGGCATGAATAGTGGAAGACCTTGACCTACTTTTTCATCAGTAGTAAATATTCCAAGTTCTCTACCTAATTTGTTATGGTCTCTTTTTTTAGCTTCTTCTAAAGCTTCTAAATAAGCATCTAAATCAGCTTTCTTTAAGAATGCAGTTCCGTATATTCTAGAAAGCATCTTATTTTTTTCGTCACCTTTCCAGTAAGCACCAGCAGTTCTTATAAGCTTAATTGCTTTGATGTTCTTTAACGATAATACGTGAGGACCACAGCAAAGATCTGTGAAATCACCTATTTTGTAGAAAGAAATAGTTTCATCTTCAGGTAAATCATTTATTAATTCTATTTTGTATGGTTCATCTTTCATAAGCTCTAAAGCTTCGTTTCTTGGAAGTTCAAATCTTTCGATTTGAGGATTTTCCTTTATTATTTTTTTCATTTCAGCTTCAATTTTATCTAAGTCTTCAGAAGCAAATGCTTTTTCTACGTCAAAATCATAGTAGAATCCATTTTCAATAGATGGTCCTATAGCAATTTTAGCTTCTGGATATAATCTTTTAACTGCAGCAGCAAGAACGTGAGATACACTGTGTCTTACAGCATTTTTTCCTTCTTGAGAATCAAAAGTACAAATTTCTAATTCACAATCTTCATTTAATGCTGTTCTTAAATCAACAACATCTCCATTAACTATTCCACATTGAGCAACTCTTGCTAACCCTTCGCTTATTGCTTTTGCAACATCTAAAACTGATGAGCCATTTTCAACTTCTTTAATTGAGCCATCTTTTAAAGTGATTTTTATCATAATTTATATCTCCCTTCGTTTATAATTAAGAATTAATCAATAAGAGTTAAAGTGTTGTGTAGCTATTTTTAACTCAAACAATTAGTCTTAAAATTAAAAGTATAATAATTTACTGTATAAAAAAAGCCCTTCGTCGCTTTCCTTATACAAAATAGTATAGAAAAGGGACGAGAGCATTATATTCCCGCGGTTCCACCCTTAATTGTCTAAAATAGACCACTTAAGTAAACATCGTAACGTGATGCAACGGACTGGATTAGAGTCTCTCAGAGGTAGTTTTCAATTAATTTCATTTAAAAATACTTTCAGCTACTGTATTTTCTCTCTGAAAATGAAGGTTTAATTTACTCGTCTCGTCATCGAATTAAAATAATTAGAATTTTACTTAACAATAATTATAATTATCTAATTTATTAATGTCAATAAGTGTAGAGATAAATAAAAATAATTCTAATTAAATTATTATATCAATAGTAATAATTGATTATTACTTTGAATATAATCAATGTATATTATGTAACTTAATTGTAGGAGGAATGTATTATGGAAAGAGTTTTTGAGAATGAAATGACAATTTATGATTGGCTAGAGTTTTTTTCATCACATTCTAATCATTGGGTGTTTAGATATTGGAAAAAGAATAGTGATATATTTTTTAATAGATTTATGATACTAGGAAATTATGAAATATTTATTATTTGCGATAAAAATAATGGATATTCATATGAATTCAAAAAGCCTCATGGAATACAAACTATATTAGAAAATTTAAATTAAAAACTAAAGAAAGTCCAAATTTATAAAAAAATACAAATTGATTTAAAGATAAAAAAATAATCTAAAGAATTTTAAAATTAATCCCAATAAATTTCTAAGAGGAAGTAGGTTCCATATGATAATATATAAACATAATCTCTGTAAAGCATTACAGAGTTGAATTATGGAGGGGTATAAATGAGAATTAAAAGATTAACATCAATTTTATTAGCATCAGTACTAACTTTTGGTCTAGTGTCTTGTGGCAATAGTGATACATCAACTAGTGTAGGAAATAGTTCAAGTAATAGTGATAAAATAACAATTTGGGCTTGGGATGAATCATTTAATATAGTAGCAGCTAATCAAGCTAAGGAAATATATAAAGAAGCCAACCCAGATGTAGAAGTGGAAGTAGTTACAATGGCACAAGATGATATTGTAGCTAAATTAAATACAAGTTTATCTTCAGGATCATATGAAGGGTTACCTAATGTAGTTTTAATAGAAGATTATAAGATTCAAGGATATTTAACAGCTTATCCAGATAAATTTGCAGATATGGCGGAATTGGCAGACGCACTAGACTTAGGATCTAGCGCCAATGGCGTAAGGGTTCGACTCCCTTTACCTGCACCATTTTTATTTTGCGAAAGTGGCTCAATGGTAGAGCGTCACCTTACCAAGGTGGATGTTGCGGGTTCGAGTCCCGTCTTTCGCTTATAAATTTTTTTAAAGAATATATTGACAATATTAAAAATTGATTTTATAATAAAAATGTACTTGCGGGTATCGTATATCGGTAATACTCCAGCCTTCCAAGCTGGAAAGGTGGGTTCGATTCCCACTACCCGCTCCATGTTAAAGCTGTGTATTACACAGCTTTTTTTGTATATTAATTTATTTAATTACAAAAAAAAGTAGTAGAATAAGATAACTTATTACATACTACTATAGTTTCAAAATTTTAATCTTAAAGAACATCTATTAACAAATCTAGAGCAAGTTCTTCTAAAGTATCTACAGTATATCTGACACAACCCATTAAAGTAAAAATTATATCCTCTTTTTTATATCCTTCTTTATATCTTTTTAGGTTTTTTAATAATCTCTTTAGAGAGTTATTATGGATACCTAAAATTTGTGATATTTCTTTTGGAGAATAATACTCTTTTGGCAGAATGCTGTACAATTTAGTTTGCATATCGATTTTATATTGAAGATCAACAAATTGATTCTGATGCGGACCGTTTTTACCTCTATGATGTAAAGCACATAAATATTTGTAGTTTACTTCAATGTCAAAACCGCCTTCACTTCTATGAACTATATGATGAATATCCGCCTTATCGCCACATATCTCACAATTGTACAATGGATTGCCCCCTTTAATCCTTTTATTATATTATAATCTAAATTGTGTGAAATATCAAACTTACATAACTTTAAGCCCTTACTATTGATTAGTTTTGCTATAAAGTGTTAGTATTAATATATAGTATATTATATTAAAAATTATGAAGAAAGGTGATAATGTGAGGCAAAATTATAATTCTCTTGATTATTGGAAAGAACTAATTAGTGAAAATAGAACTATTAGAGGGCATATGCTTATGAATAAAATGCCAACAGATAAAAGCCTTTATATTCACACATTAATTTTTTGCAGGGAAAATGGATTAAGTAATATTTGGGGATATTTACCTGATGTTAGAGCTCTAATAGGTTATATTCAATATTCTTTTTTACCAGAAGCTTTTTATATATGGATTAATTCTAAAGAAGGATCAATTCAATCAATTCCTATAAAATCAGTAGAGCAAATAATAAGTGATGGTGAAAGAAATAAAAAAATTACTAAAGAAG
>Virginia_p1__coassemble_1330_pt1 | contig 14237 bp, 12 predicted proteins | sample Virginia_p1__metabat2_low_PE_013 | metagenome-assembled genome bin Virginia_p1 | reverse complement strand
GAACCTACACTTATCAATTAATTACTAACTTAAGTAAATATGATAATTCAAATCAGTATCTTACTTTCATTCCTGAAGATTCTGATTTAAAGCTTGAAGATAACTTTTCTATAGAATACACAATAGACTCATCTAACAATAACTTTTGGGATAATATAAAAGTTCCTAATTTATTAGATAACTTTAATATGGAGCTATATCACGTTCCTCAAAATGGTGTAGGCCTTTCAGACAACATTAATTGTCGTAAGACCATTACCTTACATGATATAATTCCACTAAGAATGCCTGAAACTGTAAGTAATAGATATTTAAAAATATTTAATGAGGAAATACCACAAATACTAAATAATTGCGATGGAATAATTACTGTTTCTGAGTTTTCTAAATTAGATATAGCTAATGAATTTAATTTTCCTCTTGAAAAAATATTTGTTACTCCTTTAGCCGCTGAAGATATTTATAGACCTATAAATCGATCCTATTGTAAAAATGTAATTAAAGATAAATATCGTATCAATAATAATTTTATATTATATGTTGGTGGATATAGTCCTAGAAAAAATATTATTGGTATTATGGAAGCATTTTCTCTATTAAGAAACACCATTAAAAAAGACTTAAAAATTGTAATTACCGGTAAAAAGGGACTTTCATATGAGAGATATAAAAATCGAGCTATAGAATTAGGTATTACTGACTCTGTTATTTTTACTGATTTTATTCCATTAGAAGATTTACCTTTATTTTATAATGCTTGTGAATTTTTAATTTATCCATCATTTTACGAAGGGTTTGGTCTTCCACCGCTAGAAGCAATGGCTTGTGGCACACCTGTAATTGCATCTAATGTTACATCAGTTCCAGAAGTATGTCAGAACTCAGCAATTTTAGTTAATCCACATGATGTTGATGAACTATCATATTCAATGGAAAGAGTATTAACAGATAGCTTTTTAAAACTAACAATGATTGAACGTGGTTTAAGTACTAGTAATAAATATTCTTGGAAAAATACTGCCTTAAATACTATAGATGCTTATAAAAATATAATTGACTTTTAAATTTTACTATATTAAAAATTATTTTTATCTAAATTTAATAAGGGTTATGCATATGCATAACCCTTATTATTTTATTCTAAATTTTCATTTATATTTCTTAACAAATCACTTCTAAAAGTATCAATTTCAATTTTATCCTTTAACCTACTTAAAAATACTTCATAATCCCAAGACTTCTGTTTCAAATAGTAATCCTTAGAAATATTAATAAAATCTCTTGGATAGTTTAGCATTGCATAAATTACTTCCTTCTCTTCATCTAAAACTTCAGATACACTACTATAATCCTTTATTATTTTACTAATTACTTCTTTATCATAAAGATAATTCTTAATTACTTTTATTATAAGATTATATATATCCATAGATCTAATATCAATTTTACAATAATCAAAATCTATCATATTAACTTCATCTTCATCAATTATAAAATTATGATGTGCTAAATCTAAATGACATAAAATCATATTTTTTTCATCTGCATAAAGTTCATTATAAGAACTATTAGTTAATAGATTTATACTTTTATTTAAATCATTTTTTGCTTTTGATACATTATCTAAAAATAATATATCAAATTCATTTTTATAACTAAACTTACCTATGACCCTTTCTGCTTCTGTAATAAAGCATAAATCATTCAAAAATTCATATATTAAGTTTTTAGATTTATTTAATCTTATATCTTCATTTGTAAAATTATTAATTATATTCTTCGATGCATTATGAAAATTTGCTAAAGCTTTAGTACACCATTCTACTTCAATTGGATTTGTAAAGGTTGCTTCTCGTCCCTCTATCATATCTAATAATACATATGACTTCCCTTTCCACTCTGTAATTATATCTCCATTAGAGTTTGTACAATATTGAAGTATATATCTATCATTTTCCTTAATTATATTTAAAGCTTTATCTATAAATTTTATCCTATCTTGTGATGAACTAATTATTTTTAATATCTTCTTTCCCTTATCTGTAAATAAAATAAATACTTTTCTTAATGGAATAATATCATAAACCTTTACGCCTAGTTTATAAAAAAACTCCTCGCTTAAATCATAGCTACATAATATCCTTTTATCTATATATCTAAACTTATTCATTTTGTTCCTCCATTCATAAAAGTTCAATACCATCTATCTTTTGAGCAATACCAATCTCCTTTATCCATTCTTCATCACTAAATCTTTCTCTATCTTCTTTTAACTTCAGTAGTTCTTTAATTGATTCTAAAGGATAATTAGCTAATATAGTCATATAATTTATACTAGCACTATTTAAATTTGCTTTATATGCAAAATCATTTATTAAATTAATAATGTCTCCTTTATAACCCCTTTTCCTTAACCTTTTTATATAATTATAACAATCATGCTCAATCATATTATAAGAAATATATCTTGTAGTTCTTATACTTATGGCTAAACCATCTTTCTTTAGATTTCCTTCATCTACTCTTCCTAGGCATATATCATAATTATTCATACTCCTTATTATTATTTTTAAGTACGCTTCTTCATCTAATGTATTTAATGATTTATTAGCTCTATTTAAAATTTTATTTCCCTCTTCAATAATAAAAAAATCAAAATCACTTTTATTATATTTTTCTTCAAATGATTTCACCATTTTTAATATTTTTTTTCTTTGAACCATAAATGACTCCATTTCCCTACCTATTGAACTTTCAATTCTAGGAATTATATTTATTTTCTTTCCTTTTAAAATTTTTTGTACTTCAATTATCAGAGATATCTGCTTGTCTGTATCCCAAACATATTTTTTCTTCATTCCTTTAGGAAAATTCTCTTCTCCAACAATTATTCCATTACTATTTAAAAACTCTATTATATCCAAACAGCATCGCTCCTTAATTGAAATACTCTTCTAAAAATTCTTCTCTATATTCAATGTCTTCTAAATATTTTTTTATCTTTTCTATAAAAAATTCCTCTCCCCAAGGTTGTTGTTCCCAATAATATTGAATCCCAACTTGCCAAAATACTTGTGGAAATCTAATAAATTCCTTTATTAATTTTAATTCCTCATCATAAACATTATTACTTTTGCAATAATTATTTAAAATTAAATTAGCTTTTTCTTTACTCCATTTACCACCTTTCATTGATCTAATCAATAATGAAGATAAATCATGTAAATGAGTATCTAAAATACAGTAGTCAAAATCTATTACATTAAATTCTCCATTCTCATCAACTAAAATATTATGATGTGCAAAGTCATGATGACAAAATCCGCTCTTCATTACTTCCTTATCCATCAGTTCAATATAATTGCTTTCTTGCAATGACTTAACCACCATTTTTCCTCTTTCTATTTCACTTTCTAAATTATCTAAATATATATAATCAAATTTAGATTTATATGCTTTTTGATATATTCTGTTTTTAAAATCTAACATTTCATTACATCGTGTTTCAAAAACTTTTATCCATGAATACCAGCCTATTCTTGGATTCATACTTCTATTTAAAGTAAATCCAGTACTGCATGTATGAAGCTCACCTAATTTTTTAGCTACTAAACCCAATTCTATGGGATTATTATAATTACTAACTCTAGATGGAATCCATTCTGTTAAATACGCATACTGATTTTCAATCTGTATATAATCACCATTATTTTTATTTTTTAATATAATGGGAATTTTACTAAAGCTCCTTTTTTGTAAATGCTTAATTGCAGATAAAATAAAATAGAAATGTCCAAAATCATATTTAATTATTTTTATTGCATAGGTTGAATTATCACTTTCTAATTTATAGCTATTTTTAACTTTTTCAAGTGATTTTACATTTATTGAATAATTAGATTCTATAGATTTTTTTAGATTTTCTGTATCCATAGCAAACTCCTAAAGTTTTATTCTATTTATTATATGAAATTACATATTTCATTGTGTTTACTATCACATAAATTACTTATTTATAATATTTATAATATTATAGGTTTTTTAGGAGGCGTTATACTTTGAAAGTTTCAATAGATGCTAGAGGAATTAATTTATACAAGGGATCTGGTATAGGTACCTATACTGAAAATCTTCTTATAGAACTTCTTAATATAGATAATAAAAATAATTATTCTATTTTTTGGGCTGGAGATAATTATGAAAATTATAAAAAATATAATTCCAAAATAATTTTTACGTCAAAAAAACATGGTGGGTTTTATGAAAATTATTATTATCCAAATTACATTAAAGAAAAGAACATAGATTTACATCATATACCTCAAAACGGTATTGGATTAAATGAACTATATACATCTTCAGCTATAGTAACTATTCACGATCTAATTCCTTATATTTTACCTGAGACTGTCGGTAGAGGATATCTTGAAAGATTTTTAAGGGATATGCCTTTTATAGTTAATAACTCTAAGGCAATATTAACAGTTTCTGAATACTCTAAAAATGATATAATAAAGTTTTTCCCTTCAGTAAATCCAGATAAAATATTTGTTACTCCCCTAGCTGCCAATAAAAATTACAAACCATTAAACAAATTTAACTGTATCGATTACCTTAAAAATAAATATAGTATTGATTATCCTTTTATATTATATATAGGTGGATTTAGTACAAGAAAAAATGTAAAAGAACTTATCATTGCTTTTAGTAAAATTCAAAAATCATTAAAAAGGGACTATAAATTAGTTTTATGTGGCTCTATACGAGATGAGGGAATTAAACTTCAAGAACTATGCAAAGAGCTTTTAATAGATGATAAAATTATATTTACAGGTTTTATACCTGATGATGATTTACCTATATTTTATAACGCTGCTGAACTTTTTGTTTATCCATCATTATATGAGGGCTTTGGTCTACCACCTCTTGAAGCTATGAGTTGTTCTACTCCTGTAATTACATCTAACTTGACCTCAATTCCGGAAGTAACCAATAATTGTGCTGTTTTAATAAATCCTTTATATAACGATGAACTTTCTTTATCAATTATTGATTTATTAAATTCAGATTCATTATTACAAGAGTATGGCCAAAAAGGATATAATAATAGCTTAAAATTCACTTGGAAAAACACAGCAATTTCCACCTTAAAAGCCTATGAAAGTGTCTTTCAAAGTAAAGAAAATTAAAAAATAGAGACTATGAAAAATTCATAGTCTCTATATTATTTAATTTGTTGTATTTGAAGTTAGTGTTATAGTAGTATTTTGAGTTTTTCCATCTCTTATAAACTCAATATTAATACTATCTCCCTCTTCTTTAGAATTTTTAACCGCTTGTAATTCATCAAAAGTTTTAACTCTATTTCCATCAGCCTTAACTATTAAATCTCCAGCTTTTAATCCTGCTTTTTCTGCTGGTGAAAACTCATTAACTTCAACGATGTAAAGTCCTTCTTCCATATTTAATTGCTTAGCCATGCTCTCATCTATAGCTCTTATTGATACACCTAAGTTTAATATCGGCTTAGATAATGATTCAATTTTATCTTTTACATCATTAATAGGAATTGCAAATCCAATACCTTCAGCGCCGTCACTTGCCTTTAATGTATTAATACCAATAACTTGCCCTTTTGTATTAATTAATGGTCCACCACTATTCCCTGAATTAATAGCTGTATCTGTTTGTATTAAATTAGTGCTAACTCCCGTTTGTGTCTCAACACTTCTATTTAATGCACTTACTATACCTTTAGTTAATGTAGATGATAATTCCTTAGATAACGGATTTCCAATAGCTAATACTTCTTCACCTGGTTGTAATGCATCAGAATCCCCTAACTCAACAACTCCAGGAACTTCTATATCATCATTAATTTTTATCATAGCTACGTCTTGATCTGCATCATAGTTTACTACAGATGCCTTTACTTCTCTGTTATCACTTAATGTTACAGTTACTTCCTTAGCTCCATCTATAACATGATAATTTGTTAAAATATATCCATCATTATTTATTATGAATCCTGATCCCATACCTTCCGTTTCTTGTTGGAACCAGCCATTTACACTTTGTATTGATTTAGTTGATACCATAACTACTGCTGGAGCCACTTTCTTATATATATCTGCTGCTGATAATGCCATATTATCAGTAGCAAATGAAACTGGATCTACCGTTACAGTATTACCTGAATTATTATTTCTATTTCCATCTGTTATAAAATAAGTAACTCCTGAACCAATTACCCCACCACATAAAGAACATATAAGTGCAAGGGCTATATACTTAGCAATTCCATTTCCATTCCTATTTTTCTTCTTCTTTTTTTTATCTTTATTTGGCTCTTCATTAAAAGTATGTTTTACTTCTCCCTCTTCACTTACTTCTGTTTCGCTATAAGCTGCATCATAAATATTCTCATTATCCATATATACTAACTCCTTTTTCGTTTTTATTTATTTCATACTTATAATATAACCACTCAATGTGTCAAATATATGACAATAAAAAAAAACAGGCACCATTTTTTGATGCCTACTCATTATTATTTTTTTTGTTCAGCTATATCCTGTAACCTTTTAACAGTTTGTCTTATAGCATTTAAAACATTCTCCTTATCATTTAAAGCTAAAAAATCTTTATCAGATTTAGTTACATATACAGTTGTTAAATCCTCACTACCTAATTTCTTTAAAGGATCATCTTGATTTTTAGTAAGTAAATAATACGGAATATCACTAAACATTCCTTCAGTCTGACTATTACTTTGCCCATTAAGAACGTTATTCAACTCATGGTATACTGCCGTTGTATAGTTTGATTTAGTTCTTAAAGTTAAAAATTCATCTAAATTACTTTCTAAAAGTCCTGATTCATAGTCCTTCAAATTTACATCTAAATCCAGCTTGTCCAGTAGCATTGTAAGTCCACACTTTGATCCAATTCTTTCAAGTCCTCTTCTAAACTTAGTTATAAATTGACTATTTTGATATTCTTTTGTATGAACTTCCTGTTCATTAATCGGATCAATCATGATGGCTGCTGCAACAGAATCCTTAAATTGTTCTGCAAAACTTGTTAGTACAAGAGAGCCATATCCTTCTCCAACAATTATATAAGGTCCTGATAAGCCTGCTTTTCTTAATAATATTTTCAAATCTCTAGCTTGTTCCTTAGGTGTTCTTCCTGAAGATATATCACTATATCCGTATCCCTGTCTATTGTAAACGAAAGTTTTTACATTATCATTTTTCTTTAGTTCTTCTACAATAGGAGTCCACTCCTCTAAAGTAGCTCCCATATCACCATCAAAGATAATAGTGTAGCTACCTTCCCCTTCTATTCTATAATCTAGCCTTAGATCATCTACTGTAGTATAATTTACCCTTTTTCTTAATCTTTCGCCATCAATAAAGTCAACTACATTTTGAGTAACAACTCCAATAACTATTATAATAACAATTATCCCAAATATTATTTTAAATTTGTCTTTAGGACTTCTTTGCTTTTTCATACTTACTGTGCGTACTCCATTTGAATACGGTAAAAACTTCATTTTATTTCTCTCCCCATACTTTCTTATATACAATAAATATTTTTATACTTAAGATTTTGAAATTATATCTATTTAGTTTTAATTATTTAGCTTTAAATTAGGCTTTGCATTTAAGTTTAAATCACTAATTTTTTCATTAATAAAATTGAAATAAGCTGCACTTCCAATCATAGCTGCATTATCAGTACATAAAATTGGAGCTGGGAATAATACTTCTATCCCTCTTTTAGAAGCTTCTTTAATAAGAGTTTCTCTTAAGCTTGAATTAGATGCTACTCCACCTGCTATTGCAATTGTCTTAACATTTTTCTTTTTACAAGTTAATAAAACATTTTCTTTCAATACATCTATAACTGCATATTGGAATGAAGCTGCAACATCAGCATTATTCACTTCAATATTTTGCATTTTACACTTATTTAAATAATTAAGAACCGCCGATTTTACACCACTAAATGAAAAATCTAAAGTTTCCTCATGAAAATTAGCCTTTGGGAATGCTATAGCTTTAGGATTTCCTTCCTTTGCTAACTTATCTATTTTAGGACCACCTGGATATCCAAGTCCTAACGCTCTTGCAACCTTATCATAAGCTTCTCCCGCTGCGTCATCCCTAGTTTGACCAATTACCTCATACTCACCATAATTTTTAACATGTACTATAAAAGTATGCCCTCCAGATACTACTAATGATACGAATGGTGGCTTTAATTCTTTATGTTGTATATAATTTGCACAAATATGTCCTTCAATATGATTTACTCCTATTAAAGGTTTCTTAGTTGCAAATGCTAATCCCTTTGCAAACTGTAATCCAACTAGTAAAGCTCCTACTAACCCTGGACCATATGTAACACCTATAGCATCAATTTTATCTAAAGTAATATTTGCCTCTTCAAGAGCTTCTTCTACTACTCCATTAATAGCTTCAATATGCATTCTTGAAGCTACTTCAGGCACTACTCCTCCATACTTTTTATGTGTATCTATTTGAGAAGCAATTACATTAGATAATACCTCTCTTCCATTAACAACAACTGCTGCTGAAGTCTCATCACAACTTGATTCTATTGCTAAAATATACTTATCTTCCATTTATTTTACCTCTTCTTTTTACTATATAACACCAAACTGTATTATAACGTAATCATAAAACATAATCAAATTATTACTTGTTAATATAAATTTGCTAATGTATAGTTTAACTATACTAAAATTCTTATTTAGATTATATACTTTTAAAAATTATTATTCACTATTTTTTATTTCATTTTATGGATTTTTAAGGATTTCTTAATAATTATGTATTAATTTAATCCTTACCATAATAATTATTAACATTATTGTTAAATATTATGTCGTTTTATTTTTATTTTTTAGGGAGAAAATATATGAAACCTTATGCAAAAGTAATAGTTTTAGGATCACCTATAACTAAGTCAAATTTTAAATTACATAATAAAGATGGAAAAGCCATATTACCTTACAATACAGGAAAATCACATGATAAGTATGCATTATACGAGGAAGAAATAGCCTATCATGCCAGAAGTCAAAACCCTGATATAGTATTTCATGAATCTCTTATTGCTGTATTAAAGGTTTATTATAAAAGTGAAAAAAGACATCCAGATACAGCTAATATAACTAAAAGCATATTTGATGGTATTGAAAAAAGCGGTCTAATTGTAAATGATGCACAAATTCGAAGAATAATAGTAGAAGAATTTTATGATAAAGAAAATCCAAGATTCGAACTAGAGCTGTTTGGTGAAAGTGAATTCTCAGTTTCATATTCTATTAATGAAAGAGAAATTAAAAACGAAAAAAGACTTTATTCATCATTACATAAATCTATAAATTCTCCTGTAAAATCATCAAAAACAAAAGTTTTAAAAGAAAAATCTGATAATACAGTATCTTCAATAAATAAATGCTCTATTTGCAATAATATTTTAAAAGATAATAATTATATAAAGGCAGATAAGGGCAAAACTCTTATTTGTAAAACTTGCTTTAATAAATTATTTTAAGGAGATTTTAAATTATGAGTAATAAATATGTATTCTTAGGGGATAGCTTAATATATGGATATGGCGTTAAACCTAAAGATAATTGGGTTAATAAACTTAAAACAACTTACAACTTAAATGTATCTAATAAAGGAATTAATGGTAGTACATCAACTGATATGCTAGTTAGATTTCAAAGAGATGTTCTTGATTCATTACCTAACACTTTATTTTTAATGGCAGGAACAAATGATTTACTTTCTAATAGAAATGTATCTTCTATTATTGATAATATTGAATTAATGATTAAAGATGCATTATCAAATAATATTAAAGTATTAATAGGTATTCCACCTAATATTATTCCTGAAATGGCTAATACTCTTTTTATGAGATGTGATACTTATGATTATTGTAAAGAAAATTTAGCTTTACTAAGAAAAGAAATTTTAAATCTTTGTACTAAATATTCATTAAAATACATAGACTTTTATTCAGCAACAGAAGATACTAAAGGAATCTCAAACCTATATCTTGATGGAATACACTTTAATCCATTAGGTCAAGACCTATTATTTGAAACAGCTAAACACACTTTTATTTAAGGTAAGAGTGAAGAGTGAAGGTTGAAACTGCTATGGCAGTTTCTTAAAATATATATTTTTTAATTCGGCTTAGCTGAATTATTTCCTTAACTTTTCACTCTTACTTCTTCACTCTTCACTAAATAAATTGCTTCGCAATTTATTTCAAGTATTCTGCTACTTGTTTTCCAACCTTAAATCCATTTTCTCCACTATTAAAAAGTAAATCTATTCCACCTTCCATAGTACCTGTTATAAATACACCTTCCACAGAAGTATGATTATTTTCACTACGAACTATATCTCCATCCATTATTATGCTCATTTTTTTCATGAAGTCATTATCTGGTAAGTATCCTACAGATAATATTAATGAGTCGCATTCAATAGAAGTTATTTCTTCAGTTTCAACATTATTAATTCTAGCTAAATTTACTCTTTCTTCACCTTCAATTTCAATTACTTCACTTGTATAAATTATAGGAATATTAAATCCGTTAATAATATCTAGTTCATCTCTATTAAAACTCTTTCTTTCAGTAACTATGCCTTTTACATTAGCACCTTCAATTACTAACCTTCTTGCTAAAATAAGAGTCCAAATATTATCTCCTATAATTATAATCTCTTTTCCTGGTAAGTATCCGCTGTAATTAACTAATCTATGTGCTGAACCTGTAGTAAATACTCCTGTAAATTTATTAATAGGTATCATAATATTACCTGTATATTTTTCCCTACATCCTGCAGCTAAGACTATAGATTTAGCGGATATTTCTTGTATTCCTTCTAATGGATTAACATAGGTTATAACCTTATCCCTATTTATTTCTAAAACTCTAGTATTTATTTTATATTCTCCACCTAGTTCTTTATAATCTTTTATCAAGATACTACCAAGCTCTGGACCAGTAACAACATTATTTAAATAATATTCCCCAAATCCATTATCTATAAATAAATTTAAATTCCCACCTAATAAATCCTCTTTTTCTAAAATTAAAACATTTTTAACTCCAGATTTAAGAGCAGAAACTCCAGCTGAAAGTCCTGAAGCTCCTGATCCAATTATAACTAAGTCATATTTATTCATTATCTGACCCCTCTCCAGCAATGGAAAGTTCCTTTATTAAAATACTTGGACTACCAACACTACTCATAGGGAATTTTAAGTCATTTCCTATTTCTTCAACATCCTTTAATAAAGCAAAGAAATTTCCAGCTACTGTTATTTGTTCTACAGGTTTAGTTTTAGTTCCATTTTCTATATAAAATCCTTTTGCTGCTAAAGAAAAATCTCCAGTTATTGAGTTTGCTCCTGAATGTAAACCTGCAAAATCAGTAATTATCAACCCTTTATTTATTTTTTTGATAATTTCTTCTAATGAATTTGTTCCAGGTTCTATATAAAAGTTTGTTGGTGATACTGAAATAGGTGAAGCATATGAAGATTTAAATCCATTTCCTGTAGATTTAACCCCAGCTTTATTAGAAGTCTTTAAATTATGAAGTAAGCTTTCTAACTTTCCATCTTTTATTAAATATGTTTTAGTTGTAGCTACTCCTTCATCATCAAATCCAACTGATGCTAATCCATTCTCTAAGTGTGGATTATCTACTAAGTTAACTATATCCGCTGCAATAACTTCTCCTTCTTTTCCTTTTAAAAGGCTTAATCCTTTTTGAACTGCATCACCACTAAATACACCTGAAAACGTAGAAATAAGAGATACCATTGCATCATTATTTATTATTACTTTATAATTACCTGATGGTATTGATTTCCCTCCTATTTTACTTAAAGCTTCATCTACTCCCATTTTAGCAATTTCATATGGATTAACCTCATCTAATGATTTTGCAACAACATATCCAAAGCCATCATACATATTATCCCCATCTTTAACAATTGGAACAACATATGATGTTAATATATTTGATTTATTGTGTAAATTTAATCCCTTAGAATTTATTATTCCATATTTTCCAGAACTATAAGATACTGCACATCCACTAAAGCTTTCTACTTTATCACAGTATTTCTTCGCCTCTGATTCCATATCTAAAGCAATCTTTATTAATTTATCAGCTGAAATATTCTCTAAAGCTTTATAATAGGTATTAATATTCTTATACTCTTTATCTCCATCATAAATAAATTGAACATCATTATTTTCAATTGCTAAAACATTTTCTTTAGCTTTTTTTACAAGCATTTCTATAGCATCTTCATCTAATATTTCCGTATAAGAATATCCTATTTTATCTCCTAGCTTACCTCTAAAAGATAAACCAGCCGAATTATTAACGTTATATTTTTCTACTTCACTCTTATATACACTTATACTTAAACTTTCTCTATCAACATAATAAACTTCATATTCTGAAAATCCAGCTTCCTTTGCCTTCTTGAATAAACTCTTTACGAATAAATCTAATTCCATATTACCCCTCCTATCTTCCACCTACAGTTATTTCTTTTACTCTAATCATTGGTTGCCCTACATTAGTGGCAATACTTCCTGATGATGATCCACACATTCCTTGACCTTGTGTCATATTATTTCCAACCATATCTATATCCATTAATATTTCGCTACCTTTTCCTATTAAACTAGCTCCTCTAACAGGTTCTTGAATAACTCCATCTTTTACTAAATACCCTTCTGAAACAGCAAAATTAAATTCACCAGTAACTGGATTAACAGAACCTCCTCCCATTTTCTTAGCATATAATCCATTACTAATAGATTTAATTATATCTTCTGGATTATCATTTCCATTAGCTATATAAGTATTAGTCATTCTGGATGTTGGTGCAAACTTATAGCTTTGTCTTCTTCCGCTTCCTGTTGGCGCCATTCCCATTCTACGACCATTCAATTTATCAATCATATAAGATTTTAATATTCCATTTTCTATAAGAACATTTTTTTGTGTCTTATTTCCTTCATCATCTATATTTAATGAGCCCCAAGCATTAGGAATAGTACCATCATCAATAGCTGTAACTTTAGTTGATGCTATTTGCTCTCCTAACTTTCCTGTAAATACTGAATTTCCTTTTGCAACAGCTGTTGCTTCTAACGAATGTCCACACGCTTCATGGAATATAACACCACCAAATCCATTATCAATGGCTACTGTCATTCTACCCGCTGGACAATTCTTTGCATGTAACATTGTATATGCTTGTTTTGCAGCTTCTCTTCCGTAATATTCTGGATCTATTTCTTTAAACATTTCAAATCCCATATGTCTACCAGGACCTTCAAATCCTGTTTGATTTTCACCATTAATAGAAGCTATAGCATTTACAGTAAGCCTTGTTCTAACTCTCTTATCTCCAGTATATAACCCTTCTGTATTAGCAATTAATATATTTTGCTCTTTATCAACATAGCCTACACCTACTTGAACTATTTCATTATGATAATTCTTTGCAGCGTCATAAGCTACTTTCATAACCCCTATTTTTTTATTAATTTCAATAGATGATGGAGCAAGTATTATTGGATTAAAGTTAATAGTATCTCTTTCATTAAGAACTATCATTTTTTCCTCCTTTAACTCACCTAATGCAAGTGCTGCTTTATGTGCTACATTCAAAAGAGAAGTTAGACTATTATTATTTGTATAAGCATATACACTTTTTAATCCCTTAAATATTCTAATACCAATTCCATAAGTTCTACCTCCTACAGAATTTTCTACTTTTCCATTTAATATACTAATTGAATTATTTAAAGTATCTTCTTCAAATATTTCTGCAAAATCCCCTCCAGTTATTAAACATCTCCCCAGCACTTTTTCTGCTATTTCACGAGATAACATAAATTCTTCCTCCTTTTCATGTCTAGAATAAATTTACCTAGACTACTTTTTATTATATTTTATTATATATCATATCTTCTATTATTTACTATAAATTTATATTTGACTAATTAATAATTATAAAAAAATAAAGTCAGCCTAAGCTGACTTTATAAATTTTATTTATAAAACTAAAAAAGCTAGAATTAACTTCTAGCTTTACTTGGCTCCGCGAAGAGGACTCGAACCTCCAGCCTATCGGTTAAC
>Virginia_p1__coassemble_1290_pt1 | contig 14874 bp, 10 predicted proteins | sample Virginia_p1__metabat2_low_PE_013 | metagenome-assembled genome bin Virginia_p1 | reverse complement strand
GTTAATAATGTATTAAAATGAAGAAAAAGATAGTAAATTAAAGAAAATACAATATAATTAGCTTAAAAAGGCCAAAATGAAGGTTGATTTATTTAGGCATTAATTATATACTAATCCTTGTCAGTTCGGAAGTAACAAAACGAACGGCACAAAGTTATTAAGTTGTTCATGGGGGAGTTCCCGAGTGGCCAAAGGGGGCAGACTGTAAATCTGTTGCGTTTCGCTTCGATGGTTCGAATCCGTCCTCCCCCACCAAAGCATGGTTAATATCATGCTTTTATTTTTTTGAAAAATTATTAAAAATAATGTATATAATTACTATTGACATAGTATAAATATATTGTTAAAATGTGTTAGAAATAAAATTTGATATTAGTTCTTATCCAGAGAGGTGGAGGGATAAAGGCCCTGTGAAACCCTGCAACCTGTTTAGCAGTGATAAATGACAAATAACAAGTTAGTGAAAATTCCAAAGGAATTTTTACATATTTAACTTGTAACTTGAAACTTATAACTTGCGAAGCGTGGTGCAAATTCCTGCATAAATTATTTTTGCAAGATAAGAAAGACCTTAGATAATTACAGTCTCTTCTTTCTTGAAGAGGCTTTTTTTATTGCTTAGAATTAATATCAAAAAGTTGAAAGGAGCTAAGCAAAATGAGAAGATTATTTACTTCAGAATCAGTAACAGAAGGGCATCCTGATAAAATATGTGACCAAATATCAGATGCAGTTTTAGACAATATACTAGAGAAAGATCCTATGGCAAGAGTTGCTTGCGAAACAGCAGTAACAACTGGAATGGTATTAGTAATGGGGGAAATATCAACATCTTGTTATGTAGATATTCCTAAAGTTGTTAGAAATACAATAAGAGAAATTGGATATGATAGAGCAAAGTATGGATTTGATTGCGATACATGTTCTGTATTAACATCTATTGATGAACAATCAAGTGATATCGCTATGGGTGTTGATGAAGCTTTAGAATCTAGATCTGGTGAAAAAGATGATGTTGAAGCTGTTGGAGCTGGGGATCAAGGTATGATGTTTGGTTTTGCTACTAATGAAACACCAGAATATATGCCTTCACCAATTGCTATGGCGCATAGATTATCTAGAAGATTAACAGAAGTAAGAAAGAATGGAACATTACCTTACTTAAGACCAGATGGAAAGACTCAAGTAACGGTAGAATATGATGATAACAGAGTTGTTAGAATTGATGCTATAGTAATTTCTACTCAACATGATGATCATGTTAGCCAAGAGCAAATAAGAGAAGATTTAATGGAACATGTAATAAAGGCTGTTATTCCAGCTGAATTATTAGATGAGTCAACTAAATATTATATAAATCCAACAGGAAGATTTGTTGTTGGAGGACCACAAGGTGATAGTGGATTAACTGGTAGAAAGATTATAGTTGATACTTATGGAGGATATGGAAGACACGGTGGTGGTGCATTCTCAGGAAAAGATCCAACAAAGGTAGATAGATCAGCAGCATATGCAGCAAGATGGGTTGCTAAAAACTTAGTTGCAGCAGGGGTTGCAGATAAGTTAGAAATACAATTAGCATATGCAATAGGTGTTGCAAAGCCAGTTTCTATTGAAGTAGAAACTTTTGGAACAGGTAAAATATCAGATCAAGAGATAACAAATATTGTTGAAAAGGTATTTGATTTAAGACCAGGAGCTATAATAAATAACCTTGAATTAAGAAGACCTTTATACAGACAAACAGCTGCTTATGGTCATTTTGGAAGAAATGATTTAAGCCTTCCATGGGAAGAATTAAATAAGGTAGAAGAAATTAAGAAATACTTATAATATGGAAAGCGAGATACAATTTTGTATCTCGTTTTTTTATAAATTGCGAAGCAATTTATTTAGTTAAGGGCCTTCAGCCGGTTAAGTTTTTTGAACAGCGCTCCGCTAGTTCAAATAGGTAAAAGTTGACTACGCCAATGGTAAAAGCCTTTTGGCTAGTTAAGGAGGAAACTTCATAAGAAGTTTCTAAAATATATATTTAAAGAAATTACGAAGTAATTTCCGCCTTAACTTTTTACCGTTTGCTTTAGCAAACCCTTACCTATAATTAATTAGCGCGAGCTATATTAATCACTTTACCTTGGCCGTTAGGCCCTTAACTTTTATTTTCCTTCGAAATTTATTTTAAATTAAAGGTTATTATAAACAATCTTCCCACCAACTATTGTCATTTTAACATCAATATTTTCATCAAAAATAACTAAGTCAGCATCGAAGTTTTCTTTGATTTGACCTTTTCTATCGTCAACTCTACAATACTTAGCACCGTTATAAGAAGCCATTTTAACAACTTCATATAATGGATAATCTGTATTGTCATATATATTTTTAACAGCTTTATTTAAAGTTAAGATTGAACCAGCTAAGGCACCATTTTCTAGTCTAGCAGCACCATTTTTAACTATTACAGGCTGTCCACCTAAAGCGTAAGTTCCATCAGGCATTCCACAAGCGCACATAGCATCTGTAACAAGTAAAGTTTTATCTGTTCCTTTTTGTTTGTAAGCAACTCTTAATGATGGATATGATATATGTATACCATCAGAGATAGTTTCAGTAGTTATATCTGAATCGAATGTTGCTCCAACTACACCAGGTTCTCTGTGAGTAAATCCAGTCATAGCATTAAATAAATGAGTTGAGTGACAGAAACCACATTTTATACCTTCAATAGCTTCTTCGTAACTTGCTTTAGTATGCCCCATAGAACAACGGATACCTCTAGCAGTTAATTCTGTAGCTAATTCTTTTGCACCAGAAACCTCAGGAGCCATAGTAATAGAAACAACAGCATCTATAGCATCGCCAGTCATTGATTTAAAGTTTTCAAATGAAGGTGCTATTAGGTAATTTGGATTTTGCGCACCTATTGCACTTGGGCTTATAAAAGGACCTTCTAAGTGGGCTCCTAAAACAATAGAACCATCTGTACCTTCAAGTTTTGCTTTTTTTATAGCCTTCATAGATTTTAGTATATCATCAGCAGACATAGTCATTGTTGTTGGTGTAAATGAAGTTGTCCCATATTTGCAAATAGTTTTAGCTATTTCATTAATTGCTTCAAAAGTTCCATCCATTGTATCATGTCCACCAGCACCGTGTATATGAACATCAACAAAACCAGGAGAAACATATAAACCTTTACAATCAATACATTCTAAATCCTTAGTTTCTAATGGGTTAATTTCCTTTATAACATCGTTTTCAATTAATAGTGAGCCTTTTTCGATTCTATCTAAAAAGACTATATTACAATTTTGTAATAACATTTAAATACCTCCAGTTTAATGTTTAACTAATTAATAATAAGTTAATAGTATTAATAAGTAAAATATAAATCTATTATTTAAAATAATCAATGAAAATTTTACTTATGATATAATTATATAATATTAATGAGTAAAATAAAATGTTTGGAGCGATAATATGGAAATATTAGAAGGCTTAGTAGAGGCAATAATATTTAAAAGTGATGATAGTGGATATATAGTAGCAAAAGTTACAGCTAATAAAGAGGTAATAACTATTGTTGGAATAATGCCTTTAATTAAAGAGGGTCAACAAATAGAGATAAAAGGAAATTGGATAAATCATAAACAATTTGGAAGGCAATTTAGTGTAGAAGAGTATAAAGAGCTATTACCAACTTCGGCTAAGGAAATAGAGAAATATCTTAGTACAGGAATAATACATGGTATAGGGCCTGTTACTGCTAAAAAAATAGTAAAGGCATTTGGCGTAGAAACATTAGATATATTAGATAATAATATTGAGAGATTAAAAGAGGTTGAGGGAATAGGAGAAAAGAAATTTAATATAATATATGAATCATATCTTGAAAGTAAAGAGTTGAAAGATATTATAATGTTTTTTCAAAAACATGGAGTTACAATAAATCAATGTTTAAAAATTTATAAAAAATTTGGGCCTGATTCTATAGATATAGTTTCAAAAAATCCATATGTATTGAATGATGAAATATCAGGAATTGGATTTTTAACATCAGATAGAATAGCAAAAAGTCTAGGAATTGAACCACAGTCTGATTTTAGGGTTCAAAGTGGAATAAGATATGTTTTAAATAATTTTTCTGGTCTTGGAAATACATATATGCCTAAAGAGAAACTTATTGCAGAGTGTCAAAAGGTTCTTGTGGTTGATAAGGAACTAATAGAGGTTAATATATATAACAGTGTCTTAGAAGGAAAGATAAAAGTTGAAAAAATTAATGATATTGAAGCTGTATATTCACTTCCATATTATTTTTGTGAATTAGGAGTTACAAATAAAATTATTACATTAAGTATAGAAAATTTTCAGACTATAAATTCAGATATTTCTTTTGAAATATCTAGTTTTGAGAGCAAAAATAATATTAAATTTGCGGATTCCCAAAAGGATGCAATAATTGGTGCTTTTGAAAATGGAATAGAAATAATAACTGGTGGTCCGGGTACTGGAAAAACAACTATAATTAAATGTATAATAGAAATATATGAAAATAATGGGATGAAAGTGCTTTTAGCAGCACCTACTGGAAGAGCAGCCAAAAGAATGACGGAGTCAACTGGGAGAGAAGCTAAAACTATACATAGATTATTAGAAATGGGTGTTAGTGATGATGAAAATTCATTTTTTGGAAAGGGGGAAGGAGAACCTTTAGAGGGAGATGTTATTATAATTGATGAAGCATCTATGATTGATATAATGCTAATGAATAGCCTTTTAAAGGCTATTAAATTAGGAACTAGAGTTATTATAGTTGGAGATGTGGATCAATTGCCATCTGTAGGTCCTGGAAATGTTTTAAGGGATTTAATAAATAGTGAATTTATTAAAGTAGTAAGATTAAATGAAATCTTTAGACAAGGAAAAGAGAGCATGATAATTTTAAATGCTCATAAAATTAATAATGGAGAACTACCATACTTAAATAAAAAGGGTGGAGATTTCTTTTTTGATAATAGAGAAAATAATGAAGATATTCTAAGCACTATATTAGACTTAGTGAATAGAAGATTGCCAACATTTAATTCTAAGTGGAATAAAGTTAAGGATATTCAAATACTATCACCTACAAGAAAGGGTATTTTAGGAGTAGATAATTTAAATAATGAGCTTCAAGCCATTTTAAATCCACCAGATAAGTATAAAAAAGAAAAGAAAATTAAAGAAGTTATTTTTAGAGTTGGAGATAAGGTAATGCAAACTAAAAACAATTATTCTTTAAAATGGAATAGAATAGGTGGATATGGTGATAATGAAGGTGTAGGTGTATTTAATGGAGATATGGGATTTATAGAAGCTATTGATGAAGAGAATAGAACAGTTACTGTTATTTTTGATGATGAAAGAAGAATTGTATATGACAATGTATATGTTGAAGAATTAGAGTTAGCATATGCTATAACAATACATAAAAGTCAAGGGAGTGAGTTTAAAGTAGTAATTACTCCAGCTTTTATGGGATCAGCATTTTTAATGAATAGAAATATATTATATACTGGAATAACAAGAGCAAAAGAACTTGTTGTAGTTGTTGGAAATCAAAAAGCACTAAAATACATGGTAGATAATACAAATAGTATGGAGAGATATTCATCATTGAAAGAGAGAATTTTAGAAATTGTATCTGATGATAAAATAAGTGAAGAATAGATAAATGGAGTCGATACTATGAATTATAAGGAATTGAGTAATATTTTTAAAAAAATAAATAAGTGGTATGGAAAAAAAACAAAAGTGTTATCTGTAAAAACAAGACCATTTAATACTATAGAGGTTTTTTCTAATATAATAAATAAGACTTTATACGAAAATAAAAATATATTATATGTTTTTTGTAGTGAAGAGAGGGATTATGTAAATGAAAAGAAAAGTAGTTTACGTGAATTGATTGATGAAGCTATAAGTGATAAACAAATAGAAAATAATTTACAATGTATAGTTATAAGTGAGATAAATAACATAGATATGTTATATGATTTAGTTATATTTGATGATATCACTTTATTTTCAAAGGTAAGTAATGAGTATGTTAGAGAGGCTATAGAGAATATATATTGGAAGAGTAACAAAGTTATAATTTATTCTAGTGAATTTATTTTTCCTATAGGAGAAAAGATTGAAATTCCATATATGTTATCAGAAGAGCCAATGATAGAACCACGATTAATGAGCACAAGAATACGATTAGAAGAAAATATTCCGTTATCATTATTTGAATATTTTAAATGGTTTAAGGAAAATAAAAGAATAGTATTGATTGTTGTACCGTCTGAAGAAAAATTAAATAAAGTTTATAATCACTATTATGAAGTTTTGAGGAAGTTAGATATTAGGGTTGTTAGATATAATAAGAATCAAAATTTTAGTTTTGTAAAAGAAATAATGGATGGATATAGTGATTCATTATTTATAATTACTAATAATTGTGGTCAATACATGAATAATATTCCCAATGTAAATATAATAGTATTATTTGCTGATGATATTTACTATTCCTATAAAAAGATAGTTTATATGTGTGGTTCAATTAATAGTATAAGTGAGATTCAATCAGAATTAATCCTTGTATCAAAAGAAATTTCAGAGGATATAGATAATGCAAAAAATATTACTAGAGAATTTAATAAGGTATTATGGGAAAAACAATATTTAAGATCATAAGGAAGATTAAAAGTTCCAATTCAATTAATAATAGTTATAAGTTATATGGTAAAATCTTGTATTATATGTTGAAAGTATATAATGAAATTTTAGATATAATATATCCACTAGAGGATAAATGTATAATTTGTAATAATGATGGATTTATAGGAATATGTCCATGTTGCAAGGGAAGTATTAATAGAGCAATGTTTGAAAATGATAATTTATCCTATGGTTTTTATGGCGGTATATTAAAAAGGTTAATTTTAGAGTTTAAGTATGAAAGTAATTATACCGCAGGTTATTTATTAGCAAACTTTTTGATGGAAATAATAAAAGAAAATAACATAAATGCAGATGTTATTTGTTATGTTCCTATGACAAAAAAAGCTGAAAAAAAGAGGGGTTTTAATCAGTGTAAGTTAATTGCAAAGATTATAAGTAATAATATGAATATACCGGTGAGTAATTGCATTAAAAAGATAAAAAACACTAAAGAACAAAAGACATTGAGTAAAGAAGAACGAATTAAAAATCTAAAGGGCGTTTTTAAAGTTAATGACAGTGATTATATAAATAATAAAAATATTATATTAATTGATGATGTAATTACTACAGGAGCTACTATTAGTGAATGTAAAAATATATTAAAAAAATCAGGAGCAAAAAAAATTATAGTATTGACAATTGCTAAAAGCAATATATAATAGTAATGTAAAGTTAGGTCTGTGGATGAAAGTCGATGCCAGTCGCAGGCAAAACGATCCACGTAAGTTAAACAAAGTTTTAATGAGCATGGTGCGGTATAGAGGTAAGTCCTGCCAGTAGAGATACTGAGAGTGTTAGTAGTGAGAGGTTAATTCCGGGTAGCAAAAGCTCCAGCAGGCGAGTGTGGGGTCAAAATCCAGGTCAGCTAACTTTATAAAAAAACATCAATTCTTATGAATTGATGTTTTTTTATTTTTAATAATGAGATAAATGAAGATAGGACGAGTTATGTAGAGTAAATAAGTTTAAATTTTCTGTAAATTCAGAAAACGGTCTTTGAGGAATAATATTTAAGATGGTAAAATATATATATAAAACAAATATATATTGAAATCTTAAATAGTATAATTATAACTTAAAGAGAGGGGCTGACCTTATGAGAGTAACAGTGATAGGAAAGAACATTGACGTGACACCAGCATTAAAGGAGATAGTAGAAAGAAAGATTTCAAAATTAGACAGATATTTTTCACCAGAAGTAGCGGCAAGAGCCACATTAACTGTTCAAAAGAATAGCCAAATTTTTGAGGTAACAATACCGTTTAATGGTGTAATTTTAAGATGTGAAGAATCAACAGATGATATGTACAAGTCTATTGATTTAGTAGAAACAAAATTAGAGAGACAAATAAGAAAGCAAAGAACTAAGTTACAAAGAAGAAATAATGAATCTTTAAGATTTAATAGTTTTGATGAAGTTGCATTTGAAGAAGATGATGAAGGTGAAATAGTAAAAGTTAAAAAATTTAATATAAAACCAATGAGTGCAGAGGAAGCTATATTACAAATGGAACTTGTTGAACATAATTTCTTTGTATTTAAGGATGCTGATACAGATAATGTTAATGTTATATACAAAAGAAAAGACGGAAATTATGGCCTTTTAGAACCAGACTATATTTAATTAATATAATTATAGGAGAGCTGTTATTGACAGCTCTCCTTATTTATATATAAATCTTTAGTATTATTTAAGTATATAGTATAAGTAATAACTGAATTAAATAAATATAAATAGAATTTTAATTTAAATAATGATTAGCGTTAAGATATTTCTACATATTTAAAGTTGGAATTAATAAGGTTCATATTTCTGTTAAGATAACGATTTCTTAGGCTTAGATGTCGTTAAAGGTCAAATATAGAATAATAATTCAGTTTATATTAATGTATATACGTTTTTTGTTGAATTATAAATACTATAAATGGTATAATTTATTAAGAAAATATTAAAAGGGTAATTTATATAGATTATTAGCTATATAAAAATATTAAAACAGATTACTTAAATTTATATTCATAAATGTTATTAATGAATATTAATGTTGAAAGGAAATATATTATGGGATTTTTAGAAAAACTTTTTGGAACATATAGCGAGAGAGAAGTAAAGAAGCTTCAATCAATTGCCGATAAGATAGAAGCTTTAGATGAGCCAATGCAAAAATTAACGGATGAAGAACTTCAAGGAAAGACTATAGAATTTAAAGAAAGAATACAAAAAGGAGAGTCTTTAGATAGTATATTACCAGAGGCTTTTGCTGTTTGTAGAGAAGCTTCAAGCAGAGTACTTGGAATGAAGCACTTTAGAGTTCAATTATTAGGAGGAATGGTTCTTCATCAAGGTAGAATAGCTGAAATGAAAACAGGGGAAGGGAAAACTCTTGTTGCTACATTACCAGCATACCTTAATGGTTTAACTGGAAATGGTGTTCATGTAATAACAGTAAATGATTATTTAGCAAAAACTCAAATGGAAGAAATGGGAGTGCTATATAATTTCTTAGGATTATCTACTGGATGTATAATTCATGGTATAACACAAGATCAAAGAAGAGCAGCTTATGCAGCTGATATAACATATGGAACAAATAATGAGTTTGGATTTGATTACTTAAGAGATAATATGGTAATTCATATGGAAGAAAGAGTACAAAGAGCTCTTAACTTCTGTATAGTGGATGAGGTTGACTCTATTTTAATAGATGAGGCTAGAACACCACTTATTATTTCAGGAATGGGTGATAAATCTACTAAATTCTATAATGTTGCAGATAACTTTGTTAAGACATTAATAAATGAAAAAGATTTTACTGTAGATGAAAAAGCAAATGCAGTTTTATTAACTGAAGATGGTATAATTAAAGCTGAAAAGTATTTTGGAATAGAAAACTATGCTGATTCTCAAAACCTAGAGTTACAACATTATGTTACACAAGCTTTAAAAGCAAACTATACAATGAGATCTGATAAAGACTACATGGTTAAAGATAATGAGATAGTAATAATAGATGAATTTACAGGAAGACTTATGGAAGGTAGAAGATATTCAGATGGTCTTCATCAAGCAATTGAAGCTAAAGAAGGTGTTAAGATTCAAAGAGAATCAAAAACTTTAGCAACAATAACATTCCAAAATTACTTTAGAATGTATGCTAAGTTATCAGGAATGACTGGTACAGCATTAACAGAAGAAAATGAATTTAGAGAAATATATAATTTAGATGTTATTGTAATACCAACTAATAAGCCAGTTCAAAGAATTGACCAATCTGATATGGTTTATAAAAATAAAATTGGAAAGTATAAAGCGATAGTTGAAGAAGTAGTTAAATCGCATGAAAAGGGGCAACCAGTACTTGTTGGTACAGCTAGTGTTGATAGATCAGAATATATATCTTCTTTATTAAAGAAGAGAGGAATTAAGCATCAGGTTCTTAATGCTAAATATCATGCTCAAGAAGCAGAAATAATTTCTCATGCAGGGGAATTAGGTATGGTTACTATAGCAACTAATATGGCAGGTAGAGGTACTGATATTAAACTAGGAGAAGGTGTTATAGAAGCTGGAGGATTAAAGGTTCTTGGTACTGAAAGACATGAATCAAGAAGAATTGATAATCAGCTTAGAGGTAGATCAGGTCGTCAAGGTGATGCTGGTGAATCAATATTCTTCATATCTTTAGAAGATGATTTAATGAGAATATTTGGATCAGAAAAGATTCAAGGTATTATTGATAAATTAGGATTAGAAGAAACAGAAGCTATAGAAAGTAAAATGGTTACTAAGGCTATAGAAAATGCTCAAAAGAAAGTTGAAGGAAACAACTTTGATATAAGAAAGAACCTACTTGGATATGATGATGTTATGAATCTTCAAAGAGAGGTTATTTATAGACAAAGAACTGAAGTTTTAGAAGGTAAGAACCTTAAAGAGCAAATAGAAGGTATGATTACAGAAGTTATATCAGATGCTGTTAATTCTCACTTAAGTGGAGAAGTTCAAGATATAGAAGGTGAAATCAATACTTTACTTAAATATTTAGAAGAAATATGTTTACCACATGGTGTTATAACATCTGAAGAGTTAGCTGATTTATCTAATGAACAAATAAAAGATAAATTAAATGAGATTGTTATGAATATCTATAAAGGTAAGGAAATTGAATTTGGTGAAGAACAATTAAGAGAAATTGAAAGAGTAGTTCTTTTAAGAGTTGTTGACCAAAAATGGATGGCTCATATAGATAATATGGATCACTTAAAACAAGGAATGGGATTAAGAGCATATAAGCAACAAGATCCAATTCAAGCATACCAAATGGAAGGTAGTGCAATGTTTGAAGAGATGATTGAAGGAATTAAGCTTGAAACTGTTAAATTCTTATTCCATGTAAGAGTTGAGAGACCTGTTGAGAGAGAGAAGGTAGCTCAAGAAACATCTGCTAGTCATGGAAGTGATGATAACAGCTTAAAGAAAGAGCCTGTTAGAAATGACAATAGAGTAGGAAGAAATGATTTATGTACTTGCGGAAGTGGTAAAAAGTATAAGAACTGCTGCGGTAGGGAAGCTTAGATAGTTTCAAGTGATAAGTTAAAAGTGGCAAGTTAATATGGGGGTTAATTGTAGATTTTGTAATTATCACCATATTTAACTTGTCATTTGCCATTTGCCACTTGTCACTGAATTAAGGGGTGATTTTTTGTTAATTAAGTTAGAACAAGAACTAACTAAAGTTAGTGGATTAAGAGAAACATTAAAGGAAATGGGGGCTTCACTTTGACAAGGAAAGCCTAGAAAAAAGATTTCAAGAGCTTGAACTTCAGATGCAAGAAAAGGGATTTTGGGATGATATAAAAAGAGCAGAGGAAGTTACTAAGGAAAGTAAAAGTATTAAAGATAAAATAGATAGATATGAAAGTTTAGTAAGTAGATTAGAGGATGTAGAAGTATTAGCAGAGCTTGCAGAAGAGGATGAGGAAACTGTAAATGAAGTTATTACAGAAATTAGAGATATTGAAAAGCTAGTAGATGAATATAAAATAGAACTTCTTTTGTCAGGAGAGTATGATAAAAACGATGCTATATTAAATTTACATGCTGGTGTTGGTGGTAGTGATGCTAATGATTGGACTCTTATGCTGCTTAGAATGTATACTAGATGGTGTGAAAAAAAGGGGTATAAAGTTGATACATTAGATATACTTGAAGGCGATGAGGCTGGAATAAAGAGTGCAACATTAAGAGTAAAAGGCGAATTTGCATATGGATATTTAAAAGCAGAAAAGGGAGTTCATAGATTAGTAAGAATTTCACCCTTTAACGCTAATGGAAAAAGACAAACTTCTTTTGCATCAATAGAAGTATTACCAGAGCTTACAAAGGATCAAGATATAGATATAAGACCGGATGATTTAAAGATAGATACTTATAGAGCCAGCGGAGCTGGTGGGCAACATGTAAACAAAACAGAATCAGCTATAAGAATTACTCATATACCTACTGGAATTGTTGTTCAGTGTCAAAGTGAAAGAAGTCAGTTTTCAAATAAAGACACAGCAATGTCTATGTTAAAGTCAAAACTTATAGAACTTAAAGAAAGAGCTCATAAGGAAAAAATAGAAGACTTAACAGGTGAATTAAAAGATATGGGATGGGGAAGTCAAATAAGGTCATATGTATTCCATCCATATAATATGGTTAAGGATCATAGAACAAATGAGGAGACATCTAACTTGAATGCAGTTATGAATGGTGAAATTGATCAATTTATAACTACATATTTAAAAAGCATATCAAAATAAAAAAAAGTGCTAGGCACTTTTTTTTATTTTGATATTAATTTAAAGTTTTTAAGGCAAATAAATATTATTGAGAATCCAAATATAAGAGTTGTTATAATAGCTTCATTGTATCCTTTATAATAGAAAATTGAAGATGTTATAACAGATATTAATGCAATTAATGCAAAAAATCTTGAACCTTTCTTATCGGTTATAATTTGACTTTTAGTAAATATACCCCAACAAATTAAAATAATTAACATTATTGATATCCATAATAATGATTTTGAGCTATATATAAATCTAGTAAACATACTATAGCAAGAGTTTTTGATTTCTTGGTCAACTATACTATAAACAGTATCTATAGCATTAGTGTCTATATAGTCAATTGTATCACTAGGAGTATGAATTCTAGTTTTATCACTATGGCAGAAGCTAACAGCATCTATATTTAAATTATTAAAGCTAGCATGATCACTAGAATCTTCATAAAGGACTTCATAACTTACATTATTAGAGTCACAGAGTTCTTTTAATGAATTTAATAATTCAGAATTTGTATTTTTGAATTTACTTCCCTGCATAAAACTTATAGGATAATCAGCGCTTCCAATCATATCAAAATTGATTACCTTTGAATCTTGTATATTAAATAAGTTAGATTCAGCAAAAGCTTTAGAGCCTAGTAAACCAAATTCCTCTGCATTTAATGCAGCAAAAATGATATCTCTTTCAGGTTTTCCATAAGTAGCAAGACTTCTACTTAGTTCTAATAAAAAAGAAGCTCCAGAAGCATTATCTAATGCTCCAGAATAAGTGTTTCCTAATCCATCTTTTCCAAGGTGATCATAATGAGCCGTTATTATAAATGGTGGCAAAGAAGAATTTGAACCCTTAATTACACCAACAATATTTGATATTGTTTTTTCTTCTTCTTCAAAAGGGATGTGAATAGAAATTTGTTTCCCTTCTTTTAAAGCATTTGATATTTTTTCAAAGGTAGAATTAGAAACCATTATTACAGCATCTTTAGCAAAATCGCTAAAAAATGAGCTTCTAAATGAAAAGTTATTGTCTTTAGGAACATATATTAAAAAGTTGCCATCAGCGCAACTTACTTCCATATAAGCTAAATATGAATTTATTTTATCTAAAGCTGAAAAATAAAATGTATTATTTTTAAAGTTAATCATATCTTCTTTAAAGTCAACACCATATTTTAATTCTTCTTCAATTTCTCCATTTGATTCAATTTTAAGATAAGGTGAAGTGTTAGTTATAACAGGGCAAATAGTATTAAAGTTTTGTGAATAGTTATTATCATTATTTAAGGTAGTTAACCCACTACTTTTAAACCTATTTTTTATTATATCGCCTGTCATTGAGTTTTCTGTACTGCCAGCCAATCTTCCGGCAAGTGTATCAGATGATAAAACATAAATATTATTTCGAACATTATTAGAATCAAATGGTGAATAGGTATTATTAAGATATATGGTAAAAAGCAATAGAAATGAAGTTATTGATAATAATGAAAAATATATAATTTTTTTCTTCATAAAAAAATACCTCACTAATAGTATTATATTAAATACTATTAAATGAGGAGTTACATTATAACTAATATTAAAAATTTTAACTAATAATACGATTTAAATTTAGTTAATGGAAATTAATACTTGATGATTTACGTTATAAATTTTATTAATTATATTAAAGTAGTAGAACTATTCTTAATAAAGTTTATGCTTTGTTTTGAATAAGTTCGTATAAGCATTGAAATAATGAAAATAAAATACAAATATAAATTAAAAAATTAAGTTGCTTAGTTAAAACTGAATATACTCCACCAATTATTATACTACCTAATGTAACTACATTTATAAATTTAAAAAAGTTTGATTTATTAGTTAAGATTTCCTTGGTAGCTGTTAATAGAATTATTATAAGGGTTAAAAAAATAAATACATTTTTTAAATCTACAGAAAATTCAATTACATAAAGTTGGTTTAGTATTAGAAGGGTGATAAAAACTATAAGTAATATATTTAAAAATCTATTTATAAATTTATTCAAAAATAAGCCCCCTTTTTGCAATGTTGGAAAATATTTACAATTAAATTATACTATTAGCTTTACTTAATATCAATAGTGTAAAATTAAGTTATACTAATTATTATAGTTAAATTTTAGAGTAAATTTTCATAGGAGGAAAGTATGGTAAATATAGAACAAAGATTAGTTAAAGAATTAGAAGTTACTTTAAAGCAAGTAGAAAATGTAATTAAATTATTAGATGAAGGAAACACAGTTCCTTTTATCTCTAGATATAGA
>Virginia_p1__coassemble_1265_pt1 | contig 15195 bp, 12 predicted proteins | sample Virginia_p1__metabat2_low_PE_013 | metagenome-assembled genome bin Virginia_p1 | reverse complement strand
ATTGTTCCAATATTTACGTGTGGTTTACTTCTTTCGAACTTTTGCTTTGCCATTTAAAAATCCTCCTTTATGGAAACAAACTTTTTTTTGAATTTTAAGTATATTATAAAATTCTAAATTTGTTCTTTATTATAAATTTAAATTATTTTTTAATTAATTAATATATATATTAATTTCTGCAATGCTACCCATAAATATATTATGGATAACATTACAAAAAATTATTACAAAATTATAAACTATTTAGCTCTCTTTCCAGCAACTTCTTCTTGGATGCTCTTTGGTACTTCTTCATAGTGATCGAATACCATTGAGTAGTTACCTCTACCTTGAGATCTAGATCTTAAAGCTGTAGCATATCCGAACATTTCAGCTAGTGGAACGTATGCTCTTATAACTTGAGCTCCGTTAACAGCTTCCATTCCTTCCATTCTACCTCTTCTAGAGTTGATATCACCGATAACATCTCCCATGTACTCTTCTGGTACAGTTACTTCAACCTTCATCATTGGCTCAAGTAATACTGGGCTTGCTTTTTGCATAGCGTTCTTGAATGCCATAGAACCAGCAATCTTGAATGCCATTTCTGATGAATCGACTTCGTGGTAAGAACCGTGTACTAACTTAACTTTGAAGTTAATAACTTCGTATCCAGCTATTATACCGTTCTTAGCAGCTTCTTGAATACCAGCATCAATTGCAGGAATGTATTCTTTTGGAATAGCTCCCCCAACGATAGCATTTTCAAAGCTGTATTCTCCTTCAGTTGGTTCCATTTCAATTACAGCGTGACCGTATTGACCCTTACCACCTGATTGCTTAGCATACTTAGCTTCTGCTTTAACAGCAGATCTGATAGTTTCTTTGTAAGCAACTTGAGGAGCTCCAACGTTACACTCAACTTTGAATTCTCTTTGTAATCTATCAACGATGATATCTAAGTGTAATTCACCCATACCAGCGATGATTGTTTGACCAGTTTCTTGGTCAGTCCAAGTTTTGAAAGTTGGATCTTCTTCAGCTAGCTTAGCTAAAGCTAATCCCATCTTTTCTTGACCAGCTTTTGTCTTTGGCTCGATAGCTACAGATATAACTGGTTCTGGGAATTCCATTGATTCAAGTATAATTGGTGCGCTTTCATCACATAAAGTATCACCAGTTGTAGTGTTCTTTAATCCGATAACTGCTCCTAATTCACCTGCTTCTAATGATTCAACTTCTTCTCTTGTGTTAGCGTGCATCTTAACAAGTCTTCCTATTCTTTCCTTCTTACCCTTTGTAGAGTTAAGAACATATGAACCACTGTTCATAACACCAGAATAGATTCTTGTGAAAGCAAGTTTACCAACGAATGGGTCAGTTGCGATCTTGAATGCTAAAGCTGACATTGGAGCTTCATCTGAAGCTTCTCTTGAATCTTCTTCTCCTTCTAAGCTTGTTCCTTGGATTGCAGGAATGTCTAATGGTGATGGTAAGTAAGCAACAACACCGTTGATCATTTCTTGAACCCCTTTGTTCTTGTATGAAGAACCACAGATACATGGAACTATTTCGTTAGCTATTGTAGCTTTTCTTAAAGCAGCGTGTAACTCTTCTTCAGTTAATTCTTCACCTTCAAGGTATTTTTCCATTAACGTTTCATCAGTTTCAGCGATTGCTTCAATCATAGCCATTCTGTATTCTTCAGCTTGATCAGCTAAATCTGCAGGAATTTCTTCAATTCTTACATCTGTACCTAAATCATCATAAGTTATGATAGCGTGGTTAGCTATTAAGTCAATCATACCCTTGAATTCTGATTCAGAACCTACTGGTATTTGTATTGGAACTGCATTAGCCTTTAATCTATCTCTTACAGTGTTTATACATCTGTAGAAGTCAGCTCCTGTAGCATCCATCTTATTAACATATATCATTCTTGGTACGCCGTACTTATCTGCCTGTCTCCAAACAGTTTCAGTTTGTGGTTCAACCCCACTCTTAGCATCTAGAACTGTAACAGCTCCGTCAAGAACTCTTAAAGATCTTTCAACTTCAACTGTGAAGTCTACGTGACCTGGAGTATCGATGATATTTAATTCGTGACCTTCCCAGAAACAAGTTGTTGCAGCAGAAGTGATTGTTATACCTCTTTCTTGCTCTTGAACCATCCAGTCCATTTGTGAAGCACCTTCATGTGTTTCACCGATTTTGTGAGTTTTTCCCGTATAGAATAATATTCTCTCAGTTGTTGTTGTTTTACCAGCATCAATATGAGCCATTATTCCGAAGTTACGGAATTTGTCTAATGGATATTTTCTAGCCATTGTATGTCCTCCTCTCAATGAGTAATTTTATATTCGACAAAACTGTTTTGGCATAAGCCAAAACAGTTTTTGTAATATTAGTATCTGTAGTGAGCGAATGCTTTGTTTGCTTCTGCCATTTTGTGAGTATCTTCTCTCTTCTTAACAGCAGCTCCAGTATTATTAGCTGCATCTAATAATTCTCCAGCTAATCTTTCAGCCATAACTTTTTCGCCTCTTTTTCTAGCAGCAGCTAATATCCATCTTAAACCTAAAGTTTGTCTTCTCTCAGGTCTAACTTCGATTGGAACTTGGTAGTTAGCACCACCTATTCTTCTAGCTTTAACTTCTAATAAAGGCATAACATTGTTCATAGCTTCTTCGAATACTTCTAAAGCATCTTTGCCTGTTTTTTGCGCCATAATTTCAAACGCTTCGTAGCAAATCTTTTGTGCTACTCCTTTTTTACCATCTTCCATTACGTTGTTTATTAACTTAGTAACAACTTTTGAGTTGTACATTGGATCTGGTAATACATCTCTTTTTGCGATAAATCCTTTTCTTGGCACTTTTCTTCCCTCCTTAACAATTTTAAATTTAATTCATAGGTACTCGGTAATTTTTAATTACCGTAAAGTGCTTCGCTTCTTACATCTATATAAACTTATGTAAAATTTCTAGTCTATGTAAATGCCGAAGATAAGCACTGTCTTAGTTTAGAAAACTATTTTTGCTTTGGTCTCTTAGCACCGTATTTAGATCTTCCTTGCATTCTGTTAGCTACTCCAGCACAGTCTAGTGCTCCTCTTACGATATGGTATCTAACACCAGGAAGGTCCTTAACTCTACCACCTCTTATAAGAACAACGCTGTGCTCTTGTAAGTTGTGACCTACACCACCGATGTAAGCAGTAACTTCGAATCCATTTGTAAGTCTTACTCTCGCAATTTTTCTTAACGCTGAGTTAGGCTTCTTTGGAGTAGTAGTTTTAACAACTGTACAAACTCCTCTTCTTTGTGGACACTCGTTTAGTGCTGGTGCTGTTGATTTGTTAACAACAGTCTTTCTACCTTTTCTTACTAATTGGCTTATAGTTGGCATTTCTTCACCTCCTGAAATTTATTTATCTATATAAAATAAGATAAACACTAATTTATTATTCTAGGGTCAATACCGCTGATGATTTAACATCAATTCCGCTTATTTTCCCAAGTTCCTTCATTGTAGTTATCTCTACAATATCAATGTTTTTCTCTTTTGCTAGTTGAATTATTGGAGAAATCAACTTAGCATTTGCATCTTTAGCTACATATAAAACTTTACCTTCACCACTTTTCAGCAATTTAGTACATTGTTTTATTCCAATTACTTTTTTTACTACAATTCTGTCTAACATGAATCCCCCTCCTTAATTAAAGTTCATAGAGGCATGCTATACAGGATGCCTCCATAAATCATGTAGACAATCATACTGTAGTGTAGCTTTAAAATCACACAATTCGTATTTTATCATTTAAGCATACACATGTCAATAAAATTGCATTGTATTATTCTATTGTATCAATATTATCTTCTTCAGCTTCTTCCCCTGGTACATCAAGCTTCACAGATCTATATCTCATCATACCTGTTCCAGCTGGAATTAACTTACCTATAATAACATTTTCTTTCAATCCTATTAATGGATCAATTTTACCTTTGATAGCTGCTTCTGTAAGAACTCTTGTTGTTTCTTGGAATGAAGCTGCTGATAAGAAACTATCAGTTGCTAGAGCTGCTTTTGTTATACCTAATAACGCCATTTCACCCTTAGCTTCTTCTCCACCAAATTCTCTTACTCTTGAATTTTCTTCTTCAAAGTCAAACATATCTATCATTGTACCTGGTAATAACTCTGTATCTCCAGAATCAGAAACTTTTACTTTTCTAGTCATTTGTCTAACAACTACTTCTAAGTGCTTATCATTAATATCAACACCTTGAAGTCTATAAACTTTTTGAACTTCAGAAAGTAAGTATCTTCTGGCACCTTCAACACCCTTAATATTCATTATATCATGAGGGTTAACTGAACCTTCTGTAATTTCATCTCCTGCTTCGATAACATCATTATCGGATACTCTTAATCTTGAACCAAATGGAATGTCATAGCTACGTTCTTCTCCGTCAGCTCCCATTACATATACAGTCTTTTTCTTTTTAGTTTCTTCAACTCTTACAGTACCTGCAATTTCAGAAACTATAGCAAGACCCTTTGGTTTTCTAGCTTCAAATAATTCTTCAACTCTAGGAAGACCTTGAGTGATATCCGCACCTGTAGCAACACCACCAGTATGGAATGTTCTCATTGTAAGCTGAGTACCTGGTTCTCCGATTGATTGAGCAGCTATTATACCAACAGCTTCTCCTATATTAATCTTTTGAGCTGTAGCCATGTTCATACCATAACACTTAGCACAAACACCTACTTTACAGTTACAAGTGAAGACAGATCTTATTTTAACCTTCTTAACTCCTGCAGCTGTAATTCTATCAGCCATATGAGATTCAATATATTGATCTTTTGCTAATAATAATTCACCGCTTTCAGGATCAATAATATCCTCTGCAGTATATCTTCCGTATAATCTTTCTGCTAATCCTTCGATTACTTCGTTACCTTCTTTAATTTCAGCAACAATTAATCCTCTATCAGTACCACAGTCTTCTTCTCTTACGATAACGTCTTGTGATACGTCAACAAGTCTTCTTGTTAAGTAACCTGAATCGGCAGTCTTAAGTGCTGTATCGGCATTACCTTTTCTCGCACCGTGTGTTGAAATGAAGTATTCTAATACGTCAAGACCTTCTCTGAATGAAGCCTTGATTGGTAATTCGATGATTTTACCTGATGGAGCCGCCATAAGTCCTCTCATACCAGCTAATTGCTTGATTTGGGCCTTAGATCCTCTGGCTCCTGAGTCAGCCATCATGAATATTGGGTTGAATTTATCCAAGCTATCCATTAGGGCATTGGCAACATCTTCTGTAGTTTTACTCCATTTTTCAATAACTTTTTCATATCTTTCATCTTCAGATATGAATCCTCTCTTATACATCTTTTCTACCTTTTCAACTGTTTCTTCAGCTTCTCTAAGTAATTCATACTTAGCTTCAGGTACTATCATATCTGATGCAGCAACTGTTACAGCACCGATAGATGAATAGTGGTATCCTAATGCTTTGATCTTATCTAACATTATTGATGTATTAGTAGGACCGTGTTTTATATAACACTTATCTATTAATTTACCTAAAGTCTTCTTAGTTATTAAGAAATCAACTTCAAGATCAAATTCTGTTTCTGGATTTTCTCTATTAACATATCCTAAGTCTTGAGGAATAGATTCATTGAATATAATTTTACCTACTGTAGTTTTAATTACACCGTGCTTAACTACTCCATCTACTTCTTTAAACATTCTAACGTTAATTGCAGCATGAATAGCAATTTCTCCAACATTGTAAGCCATTATAGCTTCATCAACTGATGAGAAACACATTCCTTCTCCCTTAGCGTTTTCCTTATCCATTGTTAAATAATATGATCCTAAAACCATATCCTGTGTTGGTACACATACTGGCTTACCATCTGAAGGTTTCATAATATTATTAGCTGCAAGCATTAAGAATCTTGCTTCTGCTTGTGCTTCAACAGATAAAGGTACGTGAACAGCCATTTGGTCACCGTCGAAATCGGCGTTATATGCTGTACATACTAATGGGTGAAGTTTTATTGCTCTACCTTCAACTAATACAGGTTGGAATGCTTGAATTCCTAGTCTATGTAGAGTAGGTGCTCTGTTAAGTAAAACTGGATGATCAGTAATAACTTCTTCAAGTATATCCCATACTTGATCATTAACTCTTTCAACCATTCTCTTAGCACTCTTTATGTTGTGAGCAACACCATCTTCAACTAACTTTTTCATTACGAAAGGCTTGAATAACTCTAAAGCCATTTCTTTTGGTAAACCACATTGGTACATTTTTAATTCTGGTCCAACAACGATAACTGATCTACCAGAATAGTCAACTCTCTTACCAAGTAAGTTTTGTCTGAATCTACCTTGCTTACCTTTTAACATATCAGATAATGATTTTAAAGGTCTATTACCTGGTCCTGTAACCGGTCTTCCTCTTCTACCATTATCTATAAGAGCATCAACAGCTTCTTGAAGCATTCTCTTTTCATTTCTAACAATTATATCAGGAGCTCCTAAATCTAAAAGCTTCTTTAATCTGTTATTTCTGTTAATTACTCTTCTATATAAATCATTTAAGTCAGATGTTGCAAATCTTCCTCCATCTAATTGAACCATTGGTCTTAAATCTGGTGGAATAACAGGAATTACGTTTATAACCATCCATCTTGGATCATTTCCTGATTTTCTGAAAGATTCAACTACTTCTAATCTTCTTATGATTCTTACTTTCTTTTGACCACTACTAGTCTTTAACTCTTCTTTTAAGTCTCTTGAAGTTGCTTCTAAGTCTATTTCTCCTAAGATCTCTTGAACAGCTTCTGCACCCATTCCAGCTACGAAACTTTCTTCTCCAAACTTATCTACAGCTTCTCTATATTCTTTTTCACTTAAAAGTTGTTTCTTTAATAGTGATGTTTCCTTAGGGTCTATAACTACATATGAAGCAAAGTAAAGAACTTTTTCTAAAGCTCTTGGTGACATATCTAAAAGTAATCCCATTCTTGATGGAATTCCTTTAAAGTACCAAATATGAGATACTGGGGCAGCCAGTTCAATATGCCCCATTCTCTCTCTTCTTACTTTAGCTTTTGTAACTTCAACTCCACATCTGTCACAAACAATACCTTTGTATCTAACTCTCTTGTATTTACCACAATGACATTCCCAGTCTTTCATTGGTCCAAATATTCTTTCACAGAATAGACCATCTCTTTCTGGCTTTAAAGTTCTATAATTAATTGTTTCAGGTTTCTTAACTTCACCTCTAGACCATTCTCTAATTTGGCTTGGAGAAGCTAAACCAATTTGTATAGCATCAAAATTGTTCAATTCAAACAAGGGTATATCCTCCCTTCAATTTTAGTGTTCGTCATTAACGAAATCATCTAATTCTAATTCTTCTTCATGGAAACCTTCTAAAGTAAATGATTCATAATCTATATCTTCTTCAATTTCCTCATCATTAGTTGTGTAACTATCATCACCTGTGAATTGTTCTGGAACAACTTCTTCAGTTCCTTCGATATTTACTTCTAATTCTTCAGAATCATCATCTGAGAATTCTTTTAATTTAACTTCTTCGTTATCTTCATTTAAAACTTTAACATCTAAGCATAAAGCTTGAAGTTCTTTTATAAGAACCTTAAATGATTCTGGAACTCCTGGTTCAGGGATATTTTCACCCTTAACTATTGCTTCGTATGTCTTAACTCTACCTACAACGTCATCTGACTTAACTGTTAAGATTTCTTGTAATGTATGAGCTGCACCGTAAGCTTCTAATGCCCAAACTTCCATTTCTCCGAATCTTTGACCACCAAATTGAGCTTTACCTCCAAGTGGTTGTTGAGTAACTAGTGAGTATGGACCTGTTGATCTAGCATGGATCTTATCATCAACTAAGTGAGCAAGCTTTAAGATATACATTATACCAACTGTAACTTCATTATCAAATGGTTCTCCAGTTCTTCCATCGTATAATACAGTCTTTCCGTTTGCATTGTATCCAGCTTTTTCTAAACATTCTTCAATGTTCTTTTCTGTTGCACCATCAAATACAGGTGTTGCAATGTGCCATCCTAATGCACTTGCAGCCCAACCTAAGTGAACTTCTAATACCTGACCGATGTTCATACGTGATGGAACCCCTAGTGGATTTAAACAAATTTGTAGTGGTCTACCATCTGGTAAGAATGGCATATCTTCTTCTGGTAAAACTCTAGAAATAACCCCTTTGTTACCATGACGTCCTGCCATCTTATCCCCAACAGATATTTTTCTCTTTTGAGCTATATAACATCTTACAAGTTCGTTAACACCTGGATTTAAGTCATCGCCGTTTTCTCTTGTAAATACTTTTACGTCAACGATAATACCAGCTTCTCCATGTGGAACTCTTAAAGAAGTATCTCTAACTTCTCTAGCTTTTTCTCCAAATATAGCTCTTAATAATCTTTCTTCAGCTGTTAATTCAGTTTCTCCCTTTGGTGTAACTTTACCTACAAGTACATCTCCTGATCTAACTTCAGCCCCGATTCTGATTATTCCTCTTTCATCTATATCCTTAAGAGCATCTTCACTTACGTTTGGAATATCTCTTGTTATTTCTTCTGGTCCTAGCTTAGTATCTCTAGCTTCACATTCATATTCTTCAATATGAATAGAAGTAAATACGTCTTCTCTTACTAATTCTTCAGAGATAAGCATAGCATCCTCGTAGTTATAACCTTCCCATGTGATGAATCCCATTCTGATATTCTTTCCTAATGCGATTTCTCCAAGGTCAGTTGCTGGTCCATCAGCTAAAACTTGGTTCTTAAATACAATTTCACCCTTATCAACTAAAGGTCTTTGGTTGATACAAGTACCCGGGTTACTTCTCTTGAATTTAAGTAATTTATATGTGTCAATTCCTCCATCAACGTCTCTCTTAACTCTGATTTCTGAAGAGCTTACATATACAACAGTACCTGAATTTTTAGCTTTAGGTAATACTCCTGAATCAGCTGCTGCTCTATACTCTATTCCTGTACCAACTATAGGTGCTTGTGGCTTTAATAGTGGAACTGCTTGACGTTGCATGTTTGCTCCCATAAGTGCTCTAGATGCATCATCATTTTCAAGGAAAGGTATCATCGCTGTTGCAACTGAAACTATTTGTCTTGGTGAAACGTCTATTAAATCTACGTCTTTAGCATTAACTTGTAATATGTCATGCTTATGTCTAGCAGTAACTCTACTGTCAACGAATCTTCCATCTTCACCAATAGGTTCCTTTGCTTGTGCAATTAAGTATAAATCTTCTTCATCAGCTGTGAAGTATCTTATTTCATCTGTAGCTTTTCCTGTTTCTTTATCAATAACTCTATATGGAGTTTCTATAAATCCATATTCATTAACTTTTGCATATGTTGCAAGTGAGTTGATTAATCCTATATTTGGTCCTTCTGGAGTTTCTATAGGACACATTCTACCGTAATGTGAGTGGTGAACGTCTCTTACTTCGAAACCAGCTCTTTCTCTTGAAAGTCCTCCTGGTCCTAATGCAGATAATCTTCTCTTATGTGTTAATTCTGAAAGTGGATTCGTTTGATCCATGAATTGTGATAATTGTGAACTACCAAAGAATTCTTTTATAGCTGCAGCTACTGGTCTAATGTTTATTAACATTTGAGGAGTAATTGCCTCTTGGTCTTGAATAGTCATTCTTTCTTTAACTACTCTTTCCATTCTTGATAAACCAATTCTGAATTGATTTTGTAGTAATTCACCTACAGATCTTAATCTTCTATTACCTAAATGGTCTATATCATCAGTATATCCAACACCATAAGCTAATCCTAACTCGTAGCTTATTGTTGCAAATATATCATCTCTTACAATATGCTTAGGTATTAATCTAGTTATGTTCTTTTTAACTTCTTCTTTTATAGATTGTTCATCATCATAGTTTTCTAGGATTTCCATTAAAGTAGGATAATGAACAGCCTCTCTTATGTTTAAATCACTAACATCAAAAGGTAAAACTTTTTCTAAATCAACGAAATGATTTCCTATTACTCTTAATACTTTATCTTCTACTAAAATATCAACAGAGTTTATCCCTGCATTTTGTATGTTAGAGGCCATAGCTCTGCTTATTTTTTCACCTTGTTCAACCATTATTTCTCCAGTTGAAGGGTTTATAATATCAGTTGCTGCTATTTGATTTATTAATCTAAGATTAATAGCTAATTTTTTGTTAAATTTATATCTACCAACTCTTGATAAATCATATCTTTTTGCATCAAAGAATAAAGAGTCAATTAAAGATACAGCACTATCAACTGTTGGTGGTTCACCTGGTCTTAATCTCTTGTAAATCTCAAGTAAAGCTTCTTCCTTAGTTTTAGTGTTATCTTTTTCTATTGTTGCTTTAAATCTTTCTTCTTCACCAAAATAGTCTAAAAGCTCTTGGTCACTTCCATAACCCATAGCTCTAGCTAAAATTGTAATTGGTAATTTTCTAGTCTTATCAATTCTAACATAAATAACATCATTAGAATCTGTTTCATATTCTAACCATGCACCTCTGTTAGGAATAACAGTTGATGAAAATAGCTTTTTACCACTCTTATCAACAGTATTACTATAGTAAACACCTGGAGATCTAACTAACTGACTTACTATAACTCTTTCAGCACCGTTAATAATAAAAGTTCCTTGTTCAGTCATTAATGGGAAATCGCCCATAAACACTTCTTGTTCTTTTATTTCTCCTGTTTCATTGTTTGTCAGTCTTACTGACACTTTTAGTGGAGCCGCGTAAGTACAATCTCTTTCTTTACACTCTTCCACTGAGTACTTAATATTATCCATATCAAGTTTATAGTCTACAAACTCAAGTACTAGATTACCAGTAAAGTTTGAAATAGGGTTTACGTCATCAAATACTTCTAATAACCCTTCTCTTAAAAACCACTCGTAAGAATCTAATTGTACCTCGATTAAGTTTGGCATTTCGGTTACATCTTTAACCTTAGCAAAGCTCATTCTAGTTCTTTTTCCGACTTGGACAGGATGTACCATGAATTTTCACCCCTTGTTTAAAGTAAAATAACCAAAAGCATAATTTCCCTAAGGACCTATGCTTTCGGAGAGCATCACGTTATAGTATAACCACTTTTTTACTGATTATACTCATTTTCGCAAGAATATATAATTATCCATAATGAATAGTACATTTTATGATAGTAACATATCAATTTTTCTTTGTCAATACTTTTATACACATACATTTTATTTGTATTTTATCAATATAATAGTATTTTCAAATTTTAGTTTTTTATTCCATAAAAAACTATTTAGGCAATAAAAAAGGTGCTATAAAGCACCTTTTTTATATTAAGTTAAGAAATTACTTAACTTCTACTTCAGCTCCAACTTCAGCTAATTTAGCTTTCATGTCTTCAGCTTCTTCTTTAGAAACAGCTTCTTTTAATGTCTTAGGAGCTCCGTCAACTATTTCTTTAGCTTCCTTTAATCCTAATCCAGTTATTTCTCTAACAACTTTGATAACTTTGATCTTGTTAGCACCAGCGTTAGCTAATACTACGTCGAACTCAGTCTTTTCTTCTGCTGCAGCACCTGCAACAGCTCCACCAGCAACAGCAACTGGAGCAGCAGCGCTAACACCAAACTCCTCTTCGCAAGCAGTTACTAATTCGTTTAATTCTAAAACAGTCATTTCTTTTATAGCTTGAATGATTTCTTCTCTTGTCATTTTAATTGCACCTCCAAAATTTTTATCAGTTTATTATTCAGCTGACTCTGATTCTTTTTTTTCTTTAATTGCATTTAATAAGTATGCAAGGTTTGATAATGGAGCTTTGAAGCTTCCAAGAAGTTTTGCAATAAGAACTTCTTTTGATGGGATTGTTGCAAGTTTTTCAACTCCAGCCTTGTCATAAACAATACCGTCAACAACACCTGCTTTTAACTCTAACTTCTTGTGGTCCTTAGCGAAGTTATTTAATACTCTAGCAGGAGCAGTAGCATCTTCGTATCCGAATGCTATAGAAACTGGTCCTTCTAAATATTGTTCTAAATCACTTAAACCTAATTCGTTAGCTGCTAATGTTACTAATGAGTTTTTGTAAACTTTATATTCAACACCAGCTTCTCTTAAGCTCTTTCTTAACATTGTATCTTCTTCAACTGTTAAACCTTGGTAATTAGCTAATGCTATACCTTGAGCTTTTTCTAACTTCTCTTTAATTTCAGCTACTTTAGCTTCTTTAATTTGTCTGTTCTTCTTTATCACTGTGTGTCCACCTCCTCACAGTTATTAACTGTAATATATATTAAGAAAGGTCTTCCCATAGACACAGGAAGACCAAATAAACAATCACTTATCTAGTTATCCTAGGCAGGCGATTACTTTAAACCTTACGGCACCTACTGTCTACGGAAACAGTATTCTCTTTTTTCACAACGAAATTTATTATACTATGTAAATTTCACTATGTCAATATTAATCTAAAACTTTTGTTGGGTTAATTTTAGCTCCAGGTCCCATTGTGCTTGAAACAGATACTGATTTAACGTATTGTCCCTTAGCAGCAGCTGGTTTAGCCTTAACTAAAGCATCCATTAAAGCATGGAAGTTTTGTTGTAATTTTTCAACTCCAAATGAAGCTTTTCCGATTGGGCAGTGAACGATAGCAGTTTTATCAACTCTATATTCAACTTTACCAGCTTTGATGTCAGCTATAGCTTTAGCAACATCAAATGTAACTGTTCCTGATTTTGGGTTTGGCATTAATCCCTTAGGTCCTAAAACTCTACCTAATCTACCAACAACACCCATCATATCTGGTGTAGCTACTACTACATCGTAATCGAACCAGTTTTCACCTTGGATCTTTTGAACTAATTCTTCAGCTCCAACGAAATCTGCTCCTGCTTCTTGAGCTTCTGTTGCTTTAGCACCTTTAGCGAATACTAAAACTTTAACAGTCTTACCAGTTCCGTTTGGAAGAACAACAGCTCCTCTAACTTGTTGGTCAGCGTGTCTTGGGTCTACCCCTAATCTTACGTGTAATTCGATTGTTTCATCGAACTTAGCTTTTGCAGTTTTTACAGCTAAATCTAATGCTTCAGCTGGTGTGTATAAAACGTTCTTATCAACTAATTTTGAACTTTCAACATATTTCTTTCCCATTGTTATGCCTCCTTCGTGGTTTTAGCGGTTTTTACCTCCCACATTTTAAAAAAACTCAGAATTACTCTGCTATTGTAACACCCATACTTCTTGCAGTACCTTCGATCATGCTCATAGCAGTTTCGATTGTTGCAGCGTTTAAGTCTGGCATCTTTAATTCAGCGATCTTTCTTACTTGATCCTTAGTTAATGTTCCAACCTTTGTTCTGTTTGGAACTCCTGATCCGCTTTCTAATCCTAATTCTTTCTTAATTAGAACTGCAGCTGGAGGAGTCTTTAAGATAAAACTAAAAGATCTATCTTGGTATACTGTTATAACAACTGGTATTATTAATCCAGCTTGATTAGCAGTCTTTGCGTTAAACTCCTTACAGAATCCCATAATGTTAACACCGTGTTGCCCTAATGCTGGACCTACTGGTGGTGCTGGTGTTGCCTTACCTGCAGGAAGTTGTAATTTAATCATTCCTGTTACTTTCTTAGCCATTTACTATTCCTCCTATACTGTGGTAATACGGACTTTTTTGTCCTCCCACTTAATTAAAAACATTAGTTTTATATATAATATATTAAACTAATTTCTCAACTTGGTTAAAATCTAGTTCAGCTAATGTTTCTCTGCCGAACATATCTATTAAAGCTTTTATCTTGTGTTTTTCAACACTTATCTCTTGGATTATTGCTACGAATTCTCTTAGCGGTCCTGAGATAACTCTTACACTTTCTCCTACTTCTAAGTCAATATCAATCGGCATTTCAACAACACCCATTGATTCTACTTCCTCATCAGTAAGAGGTACTGGTTTAGAACCTGGTCCAACAAATCCTGTTACACCTCTTGTATTTCTAACCACATACCATGACTCATCAGTCATTAGCATCTTAACTAACACATATCCTGGGAATTTTTTCTTTAAAGAAACCTTTTGCTTTCCATCTTTCTCTTCAATAACTTCCTCCATAGGAACTTGAATATCAAGAAGTAAATGCTCAAGATTTCTATTTTCTATAGTTTTTTCAAGGTTAGCTTTAACCTTATTTTCATATCCTGAATATGTGTGTACTACATACCATCTAGCTCTTTCACTCATATTTACTATAGATGAGAAACCTCACCTAAACCTCCTTCATTATAGTTTAAAAATCAATTTAAAGAGGTTTGTAAAAATATAATCTAACCCGCCTACTAATACAATATATATTAGTACGACTACGCCTACTGCAATTAACGCTTTTTTTGTGTCATCTTTAGAAGGCCAAGTTATTCTTTTAACCTCTGCCTTAAGCTCTCTAAAAAACTTAGAAATCCCTCTTTTTTCAGAAGTCTTAGTATTAATATTTACATTTACATTTTCTTTAATAGCCATTACTTCACATCCTTAACTATTGCGAGTATGTGTCATCACTCTAAAGCGAACTATTTAGTTTCTTTGTGTTGTGTGTGTTTTTTACAGAATCTGCAATATTTATTCATTTCCATTCTGTCTGGGTTGTTTTTCTTGTTTTTCATTGTGTTGTAATTTCTTTGCTTACACTCTGTGCATGCTAATGTTACCTTAACTCTCACAGTCTGCACCTCCAGTTTATCCAAATAATTATATAAGTCTATATGATATTGTGTTATCTATTTCGTTAATTACTTAAACACCTTACCACAAAACCGATATTATGTCAATAATATTAGCTTTGTAAAGGACTAGGTAAACTAACCCAGTCCTTATATATGTTAAGTAAAACTTTTACTATTCTATTATAGAAGTAACAACTCCTGAACCTACAGTTCTTCCACCTTCTCTGATAGCGAATCTTAAACCTTCATCCATAGCTACTTGAGTGATTAACTCAACGTTCATATCGATGTGGTCTCCAGGCATAACCATTTCCATTCCTTCTGGTAATTTGATTGATCCTGTAACGTCTGTTGTTCTGAAGTAGAATTGTGGTCTGTATCCATCGAAGAAT
>Virginia_p1__coassemble_1260_pt1 | contig 15257 bp, 17 predicted proteins | sample Virginia_p1__metabat2_low_PE_013 | metagenome-assembled genome bin Virginia_p1 | reverse complement strand
CTTAAATAGGCAACAATATTATATTAAAGATATTGGGGATTATAAGGTCACTGCACTTAAAAGAACTTTAGAAGAAGTTAATCCTTTTATTGAAGTTATTCCAATTATAAAAAAATTAAGTAAAGAAAATATAAAAGAAACTTTCAATGATGTAGATATAATATTTGAAGCTTTTGATAATCCAGAATGTAAAGCAGAATTAAGTAATATTGTACTTACTGAGATGAGAGATAAGGTTTTAATAGCATCATCAGGAATGGCAAGTTATTATCCTTCAAATGAAATAATAACAAGAAAAATAAATAATAAATTTTATATATGTGGAGATGGTGTAAATGAGGCTAAAGAAGGAAGTGGTCTTATGGCACCAAGGGTAGCTATTTGTGCGAATCATATGGCAAATTGTGCACTACGAATTATTTTAGGAGAAGAGGGGGAGTAGAAAATGAGTGATAAATTAGTTATAGGTGGAGTTGAACTTAATAATAGACTATTTGTTGGAACAGGAAAGTATCCTTCAAATGATTTAATTAAAGATGTATTAGAAAATAGTGGATCACAGGTTATTACTTTAGCAGTAAGAAGAGTTGATTTAGATCATAAGGAAGAAGATATTCTTTCTAATATACCAAAGGATGTAATATTACTTCCAAATACATCAGGAGCTAGAAGTGCAGAAGAAGCTGTAAGAATTGCAAGAATAGCAAGAGCTTTAGGTTGTGGGAATTGGATAAAAATTGAGGTTATTAGTGATTCAAAATATTTACTTCCAGATAATGAAGAAACAATAAAGGCAACTAAAATATTAGCAGATGAAGGTTTTATTGTATTACCTTATATGTGTCCAGACCTTTATGCAGGAAGAAGACTTATAGAAGCTGGAGCTGCAGCAGTTATGCCTCTTGGGGCACCAATTGGAAGCAATAGAGGTATTAGAACAAAAGAACTTATTCAAATTATGATTGATGAATTAGATATTCCTATAATAGTTGATGCTGGAATAGGAAAGCCATCACAAGCTATGGAGGCTATGGAAATGGGAGCGGCAGCATGTCTTGTTAATACAGCTATAGCATCATCTAAAAATCCAGCTAATATGGCAAAGGCATTTTCAATGGCAGTTGAAGCAGGAAGACTTGCTTATTTATCTAAGTTTGGAACAGTATCTAAAGAAGCAAATGCATCATCACCTTTAACAGGATTTTTAGATTAAGGAGATGACTAAGTTTTGAGTTTTTATAGTGTTATAGAAAAATATAGAGATTTTGATTTTCAAGGATACTTTGAAAAAGTAACTCATGATGATATTAGAAGGAGTATTAATGAGAGAAGTTTAAGTCATGAGGATTTATTAAATTTATTATCACCTAAGGCAGCAACTCATTTAGAAGAAATGGCAGAAAAGGCTGTTCAATTAAGTTTACAGTATTTTGGTAGAACTGTTTTATTATATACGCCAATGTACATTTCAAATTACTGTGTGAATAAATGTAAATATTGTGGATATAATATTGAAAATTCTATTAATAGAAGAAAATTAAATATGGAAGAAATAAAAAATGAAGCAGCAGCTATAGCAGAAGAAGGATGTAGGCATCTTATATTATTAACTGGTGAAAGTCAGGAGCATTCACCATTAGATTATATAGTTGATGCAATTAATGTAATAAAAGAATATTTTCCATCAATAACTATGGAAGTATGGCCTATGACTGTAGAGCAGTATAAAGAAGTAGTTAATGCTGGTGCAGAAGGGCTTACTATATATCAAGAAACTTATGATGAAAAGGTATATGATGAAGTTCATTTAGCAGGACCAAAGAAAAATTACAAATATAGATTAGATGGTCCAGAAAGAGGAGCAATAGCTGGAATGAAGAGTATAAGCATAGGAGCTCTTTTAGGACTAGCTGATTTTAGAAAAGATGCATTTTTCACAGCATTACATGGAGAATATTTAAGAAGAAAATATCCACAGTGTGATATAACTTATTCACCACCAAGAATAAGGCCTTGTAAAGGTGGGTTATCAGAAATAAAAGGTGTTAATGATAAACAAATGGTTCAAATTCTTTTAGCCTATAGATTATTTGCACCACAGTGTGGGATGAATATTTCTACAAGAGAAAATGAAGATATGAGAAGACATATAATACCTTTTGGTGTTACAAAAATGAGTGCTGGAGTTTCTACTGAGGTAGGTGGACATACACTTAAAAATGCGGGTACAGCACAGTTTGATATAAATGATGAAAGTTCAGTACAAGAAATTATTACTATGATAAAAAAAGTTGGGTATCAGCCTATATTAAAAGATTGGGAAAGAATTTAGGGGGAGTGAAGAATGAATTATACAACACAAATGGATGCAGCCAAAAAGGGAATTATAACAGAAGCTATGAAAATAGTAGCTATTAAGGAAGGTAAGTCAGTAGAGGAAATAAGAGCATTAGTAGCAGAAGGAAAAGTAGCAATTCCAGCTAATAAAAATCATAAGACTTTAAGTCCAGAAGGAGTTGGACAAGGTCTAAGAACTAAAATAAATGTTAATTTAGGTATATCAAAGGATTGTTGTGACTGTGAAAAGGAATTAGATAAGGTTAGAACTGCTTTAGAAATGAAAGCAGAAGCAATAATGGATTTATCTAACTATGGTAAAACAGCAGAAATGAGAAAAACTATAGTAGAAATGTCTACTGCAATGCTTGGAACAGTTCCAATATATGATGCTTTAGGATATTATGATAAAGATTTAAAGGACCTAACTGCAAAAGAATTTCTTGATGTAGTTGAAAAACATGGACAAGATGGAGTTGACTTTGTAACTATTCATGCTGGTTTAAATAGAGAAGCTGTTGAAACAGTAAAAAGAAATAAAAGATTAACTAATGTAGTATCAAGAGGTGGATCACTTTTATTTGCTTGGATGGAGTTGAATAATGCTGAAAATCCATTCTTTGAATATTATGATGACCTATTAGATATTTGTGCAAAATATGATATTACATTATCTTTAGGTGATGCATTAAGGCCAGGTTCAATAAATGATGCTTCAGATGCATCTCAAATTAAGGAACTTATAACTTTAGGGGAGCTTACAAAAAGAGCATGGGAAAAGAATGTACAAGTTATTATTGAGGGGCCTGGGCATATGGCTATTAATGAAATAGAGGCTAATATGGTTATGCAAAAGAGATTATGTCATGGAGCACCTTTCTATGTTTTAGGACCATTAGTTACAGATGTAGCACCAGGATATGATCATATTACTTCTGCAATTGGTGGAGCTATTGCTGCAACTTATGGAGCTGACTTTTTATGCTATGTAACTCCAGCAGAGCATTTAAGGTTACCTAATTTAGAAGATATGAAGGAAGGCATAATAGCATCTAAAATAGCTGCCCATGCAGCAGACATTGCAAAGGGAGTTAAGGGAGCTAGAAATTGGGATAATGAAATGAGTCAAGCTAGAGCTGATATTAATTGGGAAAAGATGTTTGATTTAGCTATAGATCCAGAAAAGGCAAGAAGATATAGAGCAGAATCTAAACCACATGATGAAGAAAGTTGCTCAATGTGTGGAAAGATGTGTTCAATGAGAACTATGAAGAAAATATTAAATGGGGAAGAGTTAGTAATCAATGATTAGTATTCCTATTTATTTTATAACTAATAGAGCTTTAGCAAGTGAAGAAAAGTACTTTGAGGTAATAAAAAATGTTGTAGGTTATAATAATATAAAAATTATACTTAGAGAAAAAGATTTAAATGATGAAGAATATAAGAAGCTTTATTATAAGGTTAAGGAGTTAGCACCTAATACAGAAATAATAATTAATTCAAAGCTTAAGGTTTTTAATGAAGTTAATGAAAAGACAATTCAACTTTCATTTAATGATTTTATGGCTTTAGGAGAAGTTGATTACAATGTAGGAGTATCTGTTCATAATGTTGAAGAGGGAAAATTAGCCTATAGTAAGGGAGCTAAATATATTCTTGCTTCACATATTTTTGAAACTAAGTGTAAAGAAGGATTAGAACCTAAAGGAGTGGAGTTCATAAGTGAACTTAGAAAATATGTTAATTGCGATATAATTGCTTTAGGTGGGATAAATTCAGATAACTATATGAAAGTAATTGAAGGTGGAGCAAATGGAATTGCAGTAATGTCACTATTTTATAATGAGTATGAGTTTAGTAAATTTATCTATTAGGTAATAAACTTTGTATTTACTTATTATGTATATATTACATTAATAATAAAATCATTTAAAGTTGGATATAATAGATTTTGGATAAATTTGATTTTGAGTATAAAACTGGTATAATTTACTTAGAAGTATAAAGATGAAAGCGAGGGTAGGTTAGTTATAATAACTAACTATAATAAATATGTTAAAAGAAACATTAAAAAAAGACGAAATAGCTGCAATGAAAGCAAGAGATAAGGCAAGAGTAAGTGTTTTAAGATTAGTTAATTCAGAAATTAAAGCATATGAAGTTAATAACAGAGAAGACATTCCAGATGAAAATGTTATTAAAATTATAGAAAAAAGCATAAAGCAAACTAAAGAAGCTTTAGAATATGCTGTTAAAGCTAATGATGCAGATAAAATATCAGAAGGAAACTTTGCACTTGAAGTTTTAACTCCATACTTACCAAAGCAATTAACTGAAGAAGAAGTTAGTGCTATGTTAAAAGAAATTATTACTAATGGTAACTATACTGCTAAAGATATGGGTAAAATAATGAAAGAAATTATGCCAATGGTAAATGGTAAGTTTGATAGAGCTAAAATTAATCCTATGGTAAAGGCAATATTAGGATAAAATAATTGGTGTAAGAAGGTTGAGGATAGAAATATTCTCAACTTTTTACTTTAATTTGATTTATATTTTTAAAGATTATACAATTTAGAGGTAGATAAAAAAAAGGAGATAAAATTATGAAAGGAGTATTATGGAAAAACTAAAAAAATACATAGAAAATAATAAAATAAAATTTATTATAAGCTTAATATTAGTAGTAATATTTATTGCTATATTTATATGGAGCAGTAATAATTACAATATGTATAAATCAGATATTGCAAAAGTTATAAGTATTACTGATGAATACTTAAAGGTTGAAGATGGACCTAATGGAAGAGAAGAAAAATATTTTAATCAGATTATTACAGCAAAATTAAAAAACGGAGAGTATAAAGGTGAAATTATTACTTTAAAAAATACATATTCATCATCTATGCTTAAAAATGAAAAATACAAAAAAGGTGATGATTTATTTGTAAGTATCAAAAAAGGTAATGAAGAGTTACAGGGAAGTATTAACGGTCTTAAAAGAGATAAGTATATAGTGTTGCTTGTAGGAATTTTTATTATCACTATTATTTTAGTTTCAGGAAAATTTGGAGTTTATACCTTAGCCACATTAGTTGCTAATATAGCTGCATTTATATATTTTATAAAGTTATATATTAACGGAAATGATTTTATGTTGATAAACTTAATTATGATAATTTTCTTTAGTGTAGTAACTTTATTACTTCTTGGAGGATTTTCAAAAAAGAATATAGGAGCCATAATTTCAACTCTTATAACTACATTTTTAATATTTGGATTATATAAATTAGCTATTATTTATGGGGGCGATTTGCACTATGAATTAATGGATTATATTGCAGGGCCTAATGATATAGAAAATATATTTTTATCAGGAGTAATAATAGGTTGCTTAGGTGCAGTTATGGATGTAAGTATAACAATAAATTCAGCAGTTAATGAGTTAGTTAACTCATTAAATTCCATAAGTATAAAGCAATTAATTAAATCAATAAGAGAAATCGGACATGATATTATGGGAACTATGATAAATGTTTTAATGTTTTCTTATATAGGAGGAAGTTTATCAATTGTAATATTAAAGATAATTAATGGTTATAAGCTACCAAGCTTAATTCAATTTGATATTTCCTTTGAAATAGTTAGATTTTTAATAGGATCTATAGGAATAGTTATGGCTGTGCCAATATCTGCTTTAGTTGCAGTATTATTTTTTAGGAAAGGATTGAGTAAAGATGATACTGATATTAGCAGTAGTATTATTAATATTGATGATTCTCATAGGAGGGGATAGAGGAGCAAAATCATTTATTGCATTAGTATGTAATATTATAGCTTTAATATCAGGAATTTATCTTATAATATCAGGAGTAAATCCTATATTAGTAACTATTTTAGGAACAATAGTGTTTTGTCAAATAACTTTAATATATCAAAATGGACATAATATGAAAACTTATGCAGCTGTTATTTCAGTTATTTGTGTTATTTTACTATTAAGTTTTATAATTTATTTTGTTGGGAATAAATCTAATTTTGGTGGATATAGTGAATTAGATTTAAGTTCAGATATAAGTGTTTATTTATCTCCAAATGTAAATATTAATATGAATCAATTAATGATATGTATGATTATAGTTAGCTTATTAGGAGCAATTATGGACACTGCGATGGCAATAACATCATCATTATTTGAATTTAATGAGATAAATAGTGAAGTTACTACTAATACATTAATAAAAATGGGATTCAATGTTGGAAGAGATATATTAGGAACAACAGTTAATACACTTTTCTTTGCTACCATAGGAGAAACTATGATGATTAGTATTTTATTCATGAAAAATAATTATACTTTTTCAAGTGTTATTAACTCAAAGGAGTTTTTTCAAAATTTATTTAGTTTAGCTATTTCTAATATAGGATGTTTATTCATAATACCTATAAGTATATTTATTGGAACATATATGTTAAAAGGTAATAATGAAATTATAAAGAAAATTAAGGTTCGATGCGATAAATTAGAAAGAGAAAACAATGGATAAATATAAAAAAGTAAAAAATATGTTTCCTAAAGAAAGAAAAATATTGTAAAATTGTTAGTGGAAGTAAAGATTGTGTAATATAATAATCTTTACTTTTTTTTATAAGCAATAAGGGGGAAAAGACATGAGTAAACTTAATAAATTAAGAGAAATTATGAAAAAATATAATATTAATTATTATATAATTCCAAGTTCAGATCCACATCAAAGTGAATATGTAGCAGAATATTATAGAGGAAGAGCTGAAGTTTCAGGTTTTACTGGTTCTGCAGGTACATTATTAGTTGGAGAAAATGAAGCTAAATTATGGGCTGATGGAAGGTATTTTATACAAGCAGCTGAGCAATTAAAAGGCTCTGGAATTGATTTAATGAAAATAGCTACTCCAGGATATGACACTATTAATGAATGGATAGAAAAAAATGTTAAAGAGTCAGAGGTCTTAGGCTTTGATGGAAGTTGTTATAGTACTAATCAATATAAAGACTTACTAAAAATAAGTAAGAAAAATAAATTTAATATAAATATGGATAAGGATTTATTAGAAGAGGTTTGGAATGATAGACCAAGCTTGCCAGAAGATAAAATCTTTATTCATGATGAAATATATGCAGGAAAAAGTGCTAGTGAAAAAATAAGTGAAGTTAGAAAAGCTATGAAGGAAAATAATGTTGAAAATTATTTATTAACTTCTTTAGATGATATAGCATGGCTTTTTAATATTAGAGGAAATGATATTTTATTTAATCCAGTAGCATTATGTTATGCAATAGTTACAGAAGAAACAGCTAATCTTTATATAAATAAAGAGAAAGTCGATAATGAAGTAAAAGAAAAATTAGAGAGTCAATTAGTATCAATATATGATTATAATGAAATAGAAGAGGCTGTAAAAGAGCTTTCAGGAACAGTATTAATAGACCCAGCAAAGGTTAATGCTAAGTTATATTCTTTATTAACTTGTGAAATAAAAGAAAAGTTAAATATAACTACTACTTTAAAAGCAATAAAAAATGAAGTTGAAATAGCTAACTTTGAAAATGCTCATATTAAAGATGGCGTTGCTATGGTTAAGTTTATAAAATACTTAAAGGAAACTGTAGGAAAAGAAAAGGTTACAGAAATAACTGCAAGTGAAAAGTTATCAGAATTAAGAAGCCAAGGGGAATTAGCAAAGGGTGATAGCTTTGGAACTATAGCTGGATATAAAGAACATGCAGCAATGATGCATTATAGTGCAACTCCTGAAAGTGATTATGAATTAAAAGAAGAGGGCTTATTCTTAGTAGACTCAGGTGGACAATACTTAGATGGAACTACTGATATAACAAGAACCTTTGTATTAGGTAATATTACAGAAGAAGAAAAGAGAGATTTTACTTTAGTATTAAAAGGTCATATTAATCTATCAAAAGCTAAATTCTTAAAAGGTGCTACTGGGTGTAATTTAGATATTTTAGCTAGAGAACCATTATGGGAACAAGGATTAGATTATAAATGTGGAACAGGACATGGAGTTGGGTTTTTCTTAAATGTTCATGAAGGTCCACAAGGAATAAGACCAAATGGAAATACAGTTCCTTTAGAACCAGGAATGATATTAACTAATGAACCAGGTGTTTATAAAGAAGGTAAGTTTGGAATAAGAATTGAAAATATTATGGTAGTTGTTAGAGAGGAAAGTAATGATTGTGGAGAGTTCTATAGATTTGAAACAATATCATATTGTCCTATAGATTTAAATGGAGTAGATGTAGCACTATTAAATAATGATGAGAAAGAATGGTTAAATAATTACCATAAAAAGGTTTATGAAAAATTAAGCCCTTATTTAAATAATGATGAAAAAGAGTTATTAAAGATAGAAACTAGAGAAATATAAAAATAAAAGTTAGGATGGGAGATAACATCCTAACTTTTGTTTTGTAAATTATTATTAAAAGTTTTGTACCAACGATATAATATTTATAAAAATGTCATTTTGTAATTTAATATTAGCTTAGTGTAATTAGAAGCATAAGAATAGTAATGGTAATATCAACCAATTACATCCCCAACCACAATTTCCAAAACCACAGTTACCAAAACCACAATTATTGTAGTATCCATAATTACCATAGTTATTATAGTATCCACAATTATTATATCCGCAGCAATTTCTATTACAGTTATTATAACATCTTCCCATAAATTTTTCCTCCTAATAGAATATGAAGACTTAACTCACATTCTGTTGAATTACTTTATAGTATAATATACGCAACATAAATAATATGGTGAATGATATTTTGTATAAATAAATATATTTTAGAAAATATAATTTTGATATAATAATGATTAAGAATTTTAATTAGGAAGTGATACATATGGGAATTAGTGCTATAGGAACAAGAAAAAATGTTAGTGTTATTGATACAACTGAATATGCAGGAATGAAGGTAGAGATATTAGAATATAATAAGTTGCAGGGTTTCACTGATACAACAGCTGCAATGGATATGTATTTTATGGAACAACAAAATATAAAAGCAAGACAAGTTGCTATATACTTAAATAATGATAAGGTAAGGGTTGAACCTGGTGCTATGAGCTATTTTAAAGGGAATTTAGAAATGGTTTCTGGTGTTACTGCAGGAAACTTAATAGGAAAGATGTTTTCATCAGCTGTAACAGGTGAAGGTGTTGCTCAGCCAGAGTATAAAGGAACAGGAATGATAGTTCTTGAGCCTTCTTTTAATCATTACTTAGTTTTAACAATCGATGGTGAAGTTATAGTTGATAAGGGAATGTTTTATTGTGCACAAGGAAGTGTACAAGTTAAACCAATAGTTCAAAAAAATATATCATCAGCTTTAGCTGGAGGAGAAGGAATATTTCAATTATCATTAAAGGGAAAAGGAATAGTAGTATTAGAATGTAGAGTTCCAGTATGTGAGATTGATGAAATACATTTAGAGGATGAAACTTTAAAAGTAGATGGGAATTTTGCAATTTTAAGAAGTGGAAATATAAGCTTTACAGTAGAGAGATCAGCGAAGTCTTTAATTGGATCAGCTGTAAGTGGAGAAGGACTTGTCAACGTATATCGTGGTACAGGAACAGTATGGCTTGCTCCAACTATAAAAATTTATGATACTATAAATAGATCCAGAGCCTATGGAGTAAATAGTACAACTAGAATGGACATGAATACAAGTAATAGTAGATAAAAGTTAAAGCTATCATCTGTTAAATATAGTAGATGATAGCTTTTTTTATTTAAATCTAAACTGATATAGATTCTTTTAAGGTAGATTCTTGGAGTGATTCTTTAGATAGTTTATTAAGTCTTTTGAAAGTACTAATACTAAAGAATGCACATAATACCATTGTAATTAAATCAGCTAATGGTTGAGCAAGCATTACACCATATAATTCAGGTGCCATTGGGTTAGAACTAAGTAGTTCTAGCATTGATGGAACACTATTAGTAAATTTACAATTTCTTTATCATTAGATGTTGGTTTAAATATAGTTACAAAATTAAGTTTAATTTGTGATTTCTTACGTGCATAGAATAAAATCATAAGCACTGTTGAAATCCCTTGGCTAATAGCAGTAGCAATGGCAGCACCTTCAGTTCTAAGAAGGTTATTTAATACTAACTTAGAGATAGTGAATATAGCTCCAATTAGTAACCAGTTAGAATATGATTTGGCATAAGGTAATACTTCAGGTGAAGCACCCATTAGGAAATGAAACAGAAACAGCAGCCATAGAATTAGTATCATGTAACATACCTACAAATATAGTATCTACAAGATTATAAAGTGCAGATACAACCATACCTATCATAGAAGGAATTGCTAAAGTAAGTAGTATTTTTTTTACTGGCCCATTTTTCATAAGATCCATTTTCTTATTATCATTGTTTTCCTTTTTCATATATGCCTCCTATTTATTTATTCTATAGTATAATATAAGGTGTGGGGTAACCCCAATGTCAATAAATAGATTTTATTAATTTATTATGAGGAGAGTAAAATAACATATTTAATCAAGAAGCTCTGTTAAGAAATATATATTTGCCTATAAAATCTTAAAAGCAAAGAAGAGATAAGTATATTAATAATGTTTATCTCTTCTTTTTTTCGTTATTTTAAATTGATAAAGAAAAAATACGGAAAATAATAATAATATAGTTGACAATGTTCGGCGCAGTGGGTAATATTATAGTATAAAATGTAGAAAAAGATTAAAAAAAGTCGAATTTATAGTGTTTCAGATGGAGGGAAAATATGAAAAGAAAAGGTCATTATTTACTATTTATTCCGTGTATAGTATTGGTAGCGTATTTTATGATAGTTCCGTTATTAGATATAATAATTCCTACATTTGCAAATACGAAAGATGGAATGTTCAGTGCATATAGAGAGTTTTTTACAGACTCATATATGATGTCGATATTTTGGAGAACTATTAAAATATCATTAATATCATCGTTAATCTGTATGGTTATAGGGGTACCAGTATCCTACTATATATCAAGAGTATCTAAAAAAGTAAGAGGATTATTTATAGCATTAACGGTATTTCCTATATTAACAAACTCAGTTGTGCGTTCATTTGCTTGGATGAGTATTTTAGGGAAGAATGGAATAATAAATAATTTACTTATCAAATTAAATATAGTTAATGAGCCACTTTCTCTTTTATATACAGAAGGGGCAATTATAGTTGGTACAGTATATATTTTCTTACCACTAATGATTATTTCTTTAGTAGGTGTTATGGAGAATATTGATAATGATTTATTGGAAGCAGCAGAGAGTTTAGGAGCTAACAAATTAAAAGCCTTCTTTAAGGTTATTTTTCCACTTAGTTTACCAGGGTTAATAGTTGGAACAGTTTTAGTATTTACAGGTTCTTTAACAGCATATACAACACCACAATTATTAGGTGGAAATAAAAATACAGTTTTAGCTACATTAATATATCAAAAAACTATGACACTAGGAGATTGGCAAGGTGCTGCAGTAGTTGCAACTATAATGATTGTAGTAACTTTAATAGTTATAAAGGGAATTAATTTAATAGCATCAAGTTTAGATAAGAGAGGTGTTGCATAAGATGAAAAAAAATAAATTTCTAACAGTATTTGTTATATTAACATACATATTCTTATTTGCACCATTAGTTATTATTGCTATGACAAGTATAGGAACAGAAAATTACATAGCATTTCCTCCAAAGGGATTCTCTATGCAGTGGTTTATGACAGTATTTAAATCACAGTCATTTATAAATAGCATGGGGACAAGCTTCTTTATATCAATGGTAGCTACTTTAGCAGCACTATTAATAGGGATGCCAGCAGCTTATGGATTAAGCAGATATAATTTTAAGGGAAAAGCAGCTATTAAAAGCTTCTTCTTCTCACCATTAATTGTACCTGGAATTGTAGTAGGATTTTCATTATTCCAATTCTTGTTAGTGAAGTTAAATCTTTCAGTGTATATGAGTTTATTTATTGGACATACTTTAGTAATTATTCCTTATATTATAAGAGTTGTTGGATCAAGCTTAGAAGGTTTTGATTACTCAATAGAAGAGGCAGCAATGAGTTTAGGATGTAAGAAATCTCAAACCTTCTTTAAGGTAGTATTACCGAATATAACTTCAGGAGTAATGGCAGCTTTTATGTTAGCTTTTATAAATTCATTTAATAATGTTCCAGTATCAATGTTTTTAACTGGACCAGGGGTAAGTACATTACCTATAACAATGATGAATTATGTTGAATATAATTATGATCCAACAGTATCAGCGTTATCAGTAATATTAATGATATTAACTATTGGAATTATGTACATATTAGAAAAAACATTAGGACTTAACAATTTTGCAGGATAAGGTTAGAGCTAAATAATAAGCTTGGAGGACAATAAAATGGATTTAATAAATTTACAAAATATAAATGTTTCATATGATAAAAAAAATAACATATTAGAAAACTTAAACTTAAAGGTTAAAAAGGGCGAATTAGTATCTCTTCTTGGACCAAGTGGTTGTGGGAAAACTACAACTTTAAGAGTTGTTGCAGGTTTTATTGAGCCAACAGCAGGTAAGTTTTTATTAGGAAATGAAGATTATACTAAGATACCTGTACATAATAGAAATTTTGGACTAGTATTCCAAAGCTACGCATTATTCCCACACTTAACAGTAGAGGAAAATGTAGCTTTTGGATTAAAAATGAAAAAGGTGTCTAAAGAAGAAATAAAGACTAAAGTGGATGAAATATTAGAAACAGTTGATATGAGCCACTTAGCTAAAAGATATCCTAAAGAATTATCAGGAGGACAAAGACAAAGAGTTGCTATTGCTAGAGCATTAGTTATTGAGCCAAGTCTTTTACTTTTAGATGAGCCATTAAGTAATCTTGATGCAAAATTAAGATTAAAGATGAGAGTTGAGATAAGAAAGCTTCAACAAAAATTAGGTATAACAACATTATTTGTTACTCACGACCAAGAGGAATGTTTCTCAATTTCGGATAGAGTAGCAGTACTTAACAAAGGAGTAATAGAACAGTTTGATACTCCAGAAAATATTTATTCAAATCCAGCAACAGAATTTGTTGCAAGATTTGTAGGGTTTGAAAACTTCTTTGAATTAAACAAGATATCTGAAGATACTTATGAAAACCAATGCGGAATTAAATTAAGAGTTACAAGAGCAAAAGAAAATACTAAATCTAAAGGAACAATAAGACCAGATGATATAAAAATAGTTGAAGAAACTTTAGAAAATACAATAGAAGGAACTATTGAAATAAGAACTTTCCTAGGAAAGGCTTATCAGTATGATGTAAAAACATCTATGGGCAACATTATTGTAAATAGTGAAAATACTGTTGTATATGAAAAAGGTAACAAAATAAAACTTCAGTTACCGGCAAATAAAATAGTAATATTATAAAATTTATATGAAGGCGAGGAATTAACTAATGAAAAAGAGAGTTTTAGCAGCATTATTAATAGGGGTATTATCTACGACTGCATTAATAGGGTGTGGAAAATCAGAAGATGAATCATCAAGCAAAAAGCTTGTAATTTCAACTTGGGGATTAAATGAAGATGTTTTAAAAGAAACAGTATTTGATCCTTTTGAAGAAGAACATGGAGTAGATATTGTTTTAGAAGTAGGGAACAACTCTGAAAGATTAACTAAGATGAAAAATAATCCTAATTCAGGAATTGATATAACTTACTTAGCAGAGTCTTTTGCAGAACAAGGAATAGATGCAGGAATATTTGAAGAGTTAGACTACTCAAAGATACCAAATGCTGAAAATATTAATGCTAAAGCACAAAGTACAGTAGAAAGAGGATTTGGACCAGCTTATACATTAAATAGTATAGGAATAGTTGTAGATCCATCTGCAGGAATAGAAATAAATGCTTGGGAAGACTTATGGAAACCTGAATTAGCAAATAAAATAGCTATACCAGATATAACAACTACTAATGGGCCTGCAATAGTACAAATAGCAGCAGAAAAAGCTGGTGTTTCTGTAGAAGATGATAAAGGACAAGCAGCATTTAAAGAATTAGAAGCTTTAAAGCCAAATATAGTTAAAACTTATAGTAAATCTTCAGATTTAGCTAATATGTTTGCAAGTGGTGAAATAGTAGCAGCAATAGCAGCAGATTTTGCTTATGGAAATATTGCAAAAGCAAAACCAGAAGTAAAGTACGTAGTACCAAAATCAGGAACTTACTTAAACTTCAATACAATTAATATAAACAAAAATTCACAAAACAAAGATTTAGCTTATGAATTTATTAACTATGCATTAAGTGAAGAAGTTCAAGAAAGAACAGCTAAGGCTTTAAGTGAATCACCAGTTAATACTGAAGTTCAATTATCAGAAGAAGAAACTACAAATTTAACATATGGTTCAGTAGTTGATAATGCTAAAACAATTGATTTTAAATTTGTTAATACAGTAATAGATGAATGGGTTAATACTTGGAACAGAATAATGAACTAGTATTATAGGTATTAAAATGGAAGTACAATTAATTATTAAAAACTTAAATGTATATAACAGTTATTTTAAAAAGTTTATACAAGGTGATGTTGTAATAAATGATGGGAAATTTCTTCATATAGGAAGTAATTATGAAGAAAGGTTAACTTCTAAAAATATTATAGATGGTAATAATAAGTACATGATTCCAGGATTGATAGATATACATATGCATATAGAAAGTTCAATGACAATTCCAAGTGAATTTTCTAAAGCTGCAATAAAACAGGGGGTCACTACAGTTGTAGCTGATCCCCATGAAATTGCAAATGTTTTTGGAATTGAAGGAATAAAGG
>Virginia_p1__coassemble_1232_pt1 | contig 15610 bp, 14 predicted proteins | sample Virginia_p1__metabat2_low_PE_013 | metagenome-assembled genome bin Virginia_p1 | reverse complement strand
GGAGAATTTATATGAGTAAAGGGAATTTTAAGGATTTTGTGTTAATAACTATTGGAATTCTGTTAGTTGCAATATCTGTAGTATATTTTTTTGATCCCAATAATATTGCAGCTGGAGGAATAACAGGTTTAGCTATTGTAATAAATCATTACATACCATTTATATCTATAGGTCCCCTTGTTCTAATGATGGATGGGGTTTTATTTATAATTGCATTAATATTAATAGGACCTAAGTTTGGAGCTAAAAGTATATATTGTAGTCTTTTATTGTCAACTTCTATGTGGGTTATGCAAAAATTTCTGCCATTTAATGTGACAGATGATTTAATGTTAGCAACGATATTTGGTACATTAATAGCGGCGGGTGGAATGGCGATTGTATTTAACGCTAATGCTTCAAGTGGAGGAACTGATATAATTGCTAAGATTCTTAATAAATTTTTCCATTTTGATATAGGTAAATCATTACTTATGGTAGACTTCTTAGTAACTTTACTTGGTGCTATCACATTTGGTATAAAAATGGGGCTATATGGTTTATTAGCTGTAATAATTAATGGAGTTGTTATTGATAAGATAATAGCAGGCTTTAAAGTAAAAAGCGAAATAACTATAATAAGTGAGAAAAATAAAGAGATTAGTAAATATATATTAAAAGATTTAGAAAGAGGATGTACTTTTATTAAAGGTGTTGGAGGATTCACCGGAAAAGATACTGCAATGTTATATACTGTTTTAGATAGGAGTGAATTTATAAAGTTAAAAAAGCATATTAGCAAAATTGATAAGTTTGCTTTTATTACAGTTGGGGAAGTACATGAAGTTATGGGTGAAGGGTTTAAAGGAATAGATGAGGATTAAAAATTAAATAAAGATAGGAGATACTTATGCAGAAAATTAAAGAATACTTATTAACTACGTTAGGAATAGCATTAACAGCAATAGCTCTAGAATACTTTTTCTTTCCATGCGATATTGCAGCAGGAGGAGTATCAGGAATAGGATTAGTTATTAATAAACTTTTAGGTTTAGACACTAGTATGGTTGTGCTTGTTCTTAATATTGTACTATTTATATTAGCATTTGTTGTTTTAGGTAAATCTTTTGGGGGTAAAAGTATTTATGCAACAATAATGCTTTCAGTATTTATGTGGATAATTGAAAAATTTTTCACACCAGGAGTTTTAACTGAAAATATGTTTTTAGCTAGCTTTTTCGGATCAATTATACTTGGGATGGGAGCAGCTATAGTATTTCATCAAGGTGCATCTACAGGTGGAACTAGTATTATAGCTGCAATTATTAGTAAATTCACTCCAATAGGAATAGGGATATCTGTATTACTTACAGATTCATTTGTTTGCATATTAGCTATTAGTGTATTTGGTGTGGATAAAGGATTATTTGGATTCTTTAGCGTAATTTTAATAGGATTAGTTATAGATAAGTTTATAGATGGATTTAATAGATGTAAGCAAGTATTTATAATTACATCAAAAGAAAAAACTATAGTTAACCATATAATAAAAAGTATTGATAGAGGATGTACAGTTCTAAATGGTCATGGGGGATATACAGGAAGTGATGTAAAAATAATTTACACAGTATTAAGTACAAAAGAATTTATAGCGTTAAAAAAATATGTAAAAGAAATAGACCCAGATGCGTTTGTAACTGTTAATGAATCAACAGAAGTTCTTGGAAAGGGCTTTACTGATTTTCAATAGAAATATAGTAATATGAGGTAATTACACCTGAAATATTGGTATTATGCCTTTTTGTATGATATAATGGCTTTAGACTTTTTAAAAATGTTAAACTTAAAGTTGTAAGAGGTGTTATTTATGATAGAATTTAAGGACGTGTCCAAGATATACGATAATAATGTTAAGGCATTAGCAAATGTAAATATAAAAATAGATTCAGGAGATTTTGTTTTCTTAGTTGGACCATCTGGTGCTGGTAAATCTACTTTTATAAAAATGTTATTAAAAGAAGTAGATCCAACAATGGGAGATATTATAGTGGCAGATAAGGAATTATCTAAAGTAACTAGAAAACAAATACCGTATTACAGAAGAAAAATTGGAATGGTATTCCAAGATTTTAGATTAATACCTACTTTAAATGTATATGAAAATGTTGCATTTGCAATGAGAGTAGTAGAAGCTTCTCAAAGAGAAATAAGAAGAAGAGTACCTATGGTATTATCATTAGTAGGATTATCTCATAAATATAAAATGTTCCCTAATGAATTATCAGGAGGAGAACAACAAAGAGTATCTTTAGCAAGAGCTATAGTTAATAATCCAGCTGTGTTAATAGCCGATGAGCCTACAGGGAACTTAGACCCAGAAACAGCAAAAGAAATAATGGGATTATTAGAAGATATAAATAGAGCAGGAACAACTATATTAATGGCAACTCACGCAAAAGACATAGTTGATAATATGAAAAAGAGAGTTATAGCTATTGATAAGGGAATGATAGTAAGAGACGATAGAAAGGGGATGTACGAAAATGAAAATTAGCACGTTAAACTACTTTATAGTAGATGCTTTAAAAAGTATAAAGAGAAATAGGACAATCAGTGTAGCTGCTATGATAACTGTATTAATAACTTTTTTCGTTTTTGGTACATTTACTTTATTAGCATTAAACTTTAATAAAAGTATAGAAGATGTAGCATCTAAAATTCAAATTCAAGTATATTTAAAAGATGACATAAAATTAGTTGATCAAAAAGAGATAGAACTTAAATTGATGGAAGATCCTCAAGTAAGTGAAGTTACATATGAATCTAAAGATGAAGCCTTCTTAAATTTAAAAGAAAACTTAGGAAGCAATGCTGGATTATTAGAAGGATATGATTTAACTAATAACCCATTACCAAGTTCATTTATAGTTAATTTAAAAGATCCTTCATATGCTGGAGAGGTATCAAAATCAGTTGAAAGTATGACTGGTGTTGAAGGTATAGGAAATCAACAAGAAGTAATTAACACAATAAGTAAGTTTGTTGATGTAGTTCAAATCGTAGGTATAGGATTATTTGTAGTATTCGTAGGTGTTTCAGTATTCTTAATAATGAATACAATCAAGCTTACAGTTTACTCAAGAAGAAGAGAAGTCGGAATAATGAAGTTTGTTGGTGCAACAGACTGGTTTATTAGATGGCCTTTCGTTATTGAAGGTATAATAATTGGTGCAGTTGGGTCATTAGCATCAAGTATAGTATTATACTTTGCATATAATGGTATATTTAAGTGGATTGTTTCATCTATGTTTATAGTAAACTTAGTACAACCACAATTTGTTTTAACAACTTTATTAGCTTGCTTTGTTGGAGGCGGTATAGTAGTTGGAGCAATAGGAAGTATATTTGCATTAAGAAAATTCTTAGTTGTTTAGTATATAGAATTTGTTAATTAGGCAAAAATAAAGATATATATAGAAATCATATAAAACTACAACTCGTTACATTTGTTATGGGTTGTAGTTTTAAGTGAATAAAGGGTAATTTTAGCTAATATAAATTATTTATAGAAAGGAAAGAGCAATAATGGAGAATTTTAATGGAGAGGGAAATAAACCCAAAAAATCTAAAAAATCCACAAAAAAAATATTTAAATACTTAATTGGAGCAGGAGTCTTATTAATAACATATGGAGGAGTATTCTATTTAGGAAATACACTGGCTACAAAAGGTGTTATTATGGGTTCTGTACCTGAAAAGGCAGTTAGTGACTTAGAAGATATTCAAGATACTGAAAAATACTCAAATTTATTTAATCTAAGAAGCATGTTATTTTCTATGTACGATGGGGAAATAGATGATGAGGTGCTTTTAGAGGGTGCTATGAAAGGAATGGCTGAGTCTTTGGGAGATCCATATACTGTATATATGGATAAAAATGAATTCACAACATTTATGGAATCAAGTCAAGGAAGTTTCTATGGAATAGGAGCACAATTAGGTGTTAGAGATGGTAATGTAAGTATAATAGCCCCAGTTGAAGGATCACCAGCAGAAAAAGCAGGTTTAAAAGCTGGAGATATAATATTAAAAGTTGATGATTATGAAGTGGTAGATTTAAACACAGAAGCAGTTGTATCTAGAGTTAGAGGAGAAGAAGGTGTTCCTGTTACTTTAACTATAAAACGTGAAGGTATAGATGAGCCATTAGAAATAGAAATAGTAAGAGCTGAAATAAAGACTGAATCAGTAAAAGGTGAAATTCTAGAAGATGGAATAGGCTATATTCAAATAACAACTTTTAGTGATGAAGAAGTAAGTGATAAGTTTAATGAAAAATTAAATGAATTAAAACAACAAGGAATGAAAAAACTAATATTAGATTTAAGAGGAAACCCAGGTGGATACTTAAATGAATGTGTTGAAATAGCTTCTAACTTCATTCCTGAAGGAGAGGTTGTTACTTACACTATTGATAAGTATAACAAAAAGGTAATATCAAACTCAATAGGCGGAGATGCAATTGGAATGCCAATGGTTGTACTTGTTGATGGTGGAAGTGCTAGTGCTTCAGAAGTTGTAACTGGTGCTTTAAGAGATCATGAAGCTGCAACAATAATTGGAACAACAACTTTTGGTAAAGGTATAGTGCAACAACTTAAAGTGTTACCTAATGATATGGGAGGACTTAAAGTTACAACATCTAAATATTACACACCAAATGGTGAAAATATTCATGGTACAGGAATAGCTCCAGAAATAGTTGTAGAGATTCCACAAGAAATATTACAAAAGGATTACGATAGAAGCATTGATCCACAATTTCAAAAAGCATTAGAGGTAGTAAGAGAGAAGAATTAATTAGGAGGCTCAGAATGGATTTAATAATTCATAGCTTAAAGTCTATAGCAGTAGCAATAATTGAGCCAATGCATTTAGTTATGCTTGTAGTTTTTGGGATAATATTTTATTTTAAAAATGTTAGGATAGTTTCTATTCAAAAAATGACATTAGGAGAGGGGATAAATTCCCCTCTAGAACTTACATTATCTCAAATTGTATTAGGAATATTAGCAGGTGCAATTGGAAGTATAATATTATCAGTACTTGGAGTTACATTTAGTGAGAATTCAGGGATAGAATTTATATTTATGATATCAATATTATCTTTGTTTTATAAAAAGAAATACATATCATATGCCTACTCTGCAGCTATATTAGGTATTATAGGAATTGCTTTAAAGCTTGCCAGTGATATTACTGGAATTAAGTTGTTTCTAAATGTTGATATATTATCATTAATGACTTTCATAGGAGTTATATACATAATTGAAGGATTTTTAATTATGTTTGATGGAAGCAGAGGAGCAATACCAGTGTTCACAAAAAAAGAGGACAAAATAGTTGGAGGATTTTCATTTAGTAGATATTGGCCAATACCAGTTGCAATACTTATGATTTTTAGTAATAGCATACCTGGAGAAGAGTCAGTTTATTCTAATGTAGCCTCATGGTGGCCTATTATAAATAATAAAGCAATATTAGGTTTATTAAGTACTATTATGATAGCCAGTATTCCTTTGTATGGAATATTAGGATATAGTAATGTTACCTTTACACAAGAAAAGAAAACTAAATCACTTAGATGTGGTACAGCGATTTTAATATATGGTGTATCAGTTGCTTTAGTTTCACAATTAGCAGGTATTAATATATTAGGTCAAATAATAGCTATAATATATGCTCCATTAGCTTTTGAAGTAATTATGCGATATGAATACAGAGTTGAAAAGAAGGGTGAATGTTTATACGTTAGTGATGATGAAGGAATAATGGTTCTTGAAGTTACTCCAAATTCACCAGCATACGAAGTAGGAATTAAGCGTGGCGATAAGATAATAGAAATTAATGGACAAAATATTAGATCAGAGGGTGATATATTCAAGGCTGCTAGAGATAGTATACTTAAAGTTCCAATGAAAGTTAAAAACAATTCGGGACAAGTATTAGAATATATTATACAACCTAGAAATAAAAGGTTAGGAATGCTTTTGGTTCCTAAGATGGTTAAAAAAGAAGATATGTTTGAAATAAAGCCAGATGATTTAAAAAATATAATAAATGATCTGAAGAATAAAAATAGGGACTAATATAATTTAGTCTCTATTTTTCTTAGTAGGTATTAGTATTATAAAAGTTTTAAAAATGGTGGATATAAAAAATAAAATCTATTTATATTTTCTTAGTTTAAAGGTAATATTATTTTAGATAATTTAAGTTAAAGGTATATTTAAATTAATAAATAATAATTTGGAGGTGAGTATATGGGAGAATTTAAAATTCATTCTAAATTTAAACCAACAGGAGATCAGCCAATAGCTATTGAAAGTTTAGCTAATGGAATAAAAGATAATGAAAAGTATCAAACTCTTTTAGGAGTTACAGGATCAGGTAAGACATATACAATGGCAAATATAATAGAAAAAGTTCAAAAGCCAACAATAGTGTTAGCACATAATAAAACATTAGCAGCTCAATTATGTTCAGAATTTAAAGAGTTTTTTCCTGATAATATAGTTGAATATTTTGTTTCTTATTATGACTACTATCAACCAGAAGCATATGTTCCACAAACAGATACATTTATTGAAAAAGATGCAGCTATAAATGATGAGATAGATAAATTAAGGCACTCTGCTACATCAGCATTATTTGAAAGAAGAGATGTTATAATAGTAGCTTCAGTTTCATGTATTTATGGATTAGGTAATCCAGATGAGTATAAAAAACTTACTATTTCTTTAAGAGTAGGAATGGAAAAAGATAGAGATGAGATAATAAAGAAACTTATAGAAATTCAATATGAAAGAAATGATATTGATTTTTCAAGAGGTACTTTTAGAGTAAGAGGAGATTCTTTAGATATTATTCCAGCTTCATCATCTACAAAGGGGATTAGAATTGAATTCTTTGGTGATGAGATAGATAGAATAAGAGAATTTGATGTTTTAACAGGAAAAATATTAGGTGAAAGAGAGCATGTTGCTATATTCCCAGCATCTCACTTTGCTGCCTCAAAAGAAACATTAGATAAGGCAATAAAGGAAATAGAAGATGAACTTGAGGAAAGATTAAAAGAATTAACGTCACAAGATAAATTATTAGAAGCTCAAAGATTAAGACAAAGAACTAATTATGATATAGAAATGATTAAGGAAATGGGATATTGTAGTGGAATAGAAAACTATTCAAGAGTATTAGATGGAAGAGCACCAGGTACTCCACCTAAAACCTTATTAGATTACTTCCCAGATGATTATTTAATGTTTATTGATGAAAGTCATGTTACATTACCTCAATGCAGAGCAATGTATGCAGGTGATAGATCGAGAAAAGATACATTAGTTGAATATGGATTTAGGTTACCGTGTGCATATGACAATAGACCGTTAAAATTTACTGAGTTTGAGAAAAAAGTAAATCAAGTTGTTTTTGTATCTGCCACTCCATCACAATATGAGTTAGAGCACTCAACTAACATAGCAGAGCAAATCATAAGACCAACAGGGCTTTTAGATCCAATAGTTGAGATAAGACCAGTTACTGGACAAATAGATGATCTTTATGCTGAAATTTTAAAAACAATAGAAAGAGGTTTTAGAACTCTAGTAACAACTTTAACTAAAAGGATGGCAGAAGACTTAACTAAATATTTAACTGAATTAGGAGTTAAAACAACTTATATGCATTCTGATATAAAAACTATAGAGAGAATGGAAATAATAAGAGATTTAAGATTAGGAAAGTTTGATGTACTTGTTGGAATTAACCTTTTAAGAGAAGGATTAGATATTCCAGAAGTTGCTTTAGTTGCAATTTTAGATGCTGATAAAGAAGGTTTCCTACGTTCTGAAACATCAATGGTTCAAACCATAGGAAGAGCGGCAAGAAATTCTGAAAGTAAAGTAATTATGTATGCAGATAGAATGACGGGATCAATGGATAGAGCAATTAAGGAAACTAATAGAAGAAGAGAAATTCAAATGAAATATAATGAGGAGCATGGAATTGTTCCTAAAACTATAATAAAAGGAATTAGAGATGTTATTGAAGCAACGAAGGTTGCAGAAGAGTCTGCTGATTACGGTATTGATGAAGCTGTTGAGCTAACTGCTAAAGATAAGAAGAAGTTAATTAAACAATATACTGAAGAAATGAAAGATGCAGCTAAAAACCTTCAATTTGAAAGAGCCGCTGAACTTAGAGATATGATTAATAAACTGAATTCTTAGTGTTAGCTTATATAAAACTAATTTCCTAGGAAATTACATTTAATATTTTTATCTATACCATTTATAATTCTCATAATTAAAAATGATATAGATATGTTATAATAAAAGACGAAAAGTTTTGAAATCAAATGTATATAGTAATTAATGTTAATATACATTTATAATGAAATTCCATAGCCCCATATATATATTAAAACTGATTCTTAGTGAGGAATCAGTTTTTTTTTATTTTGCAAATTATATTTATTTGGTATAATTTGTATAGTAGTTAATATAAGGGAGAATGAAGAAATGAATTCAAATAAAAAGATATTAGTTGTTGAAGATGACTGGGATATTAATGGACTTTTATGTAAAATACTAATTCAAAATGGATATGAGGCTAGGGGCGCTTATTCTGGAAGTGAAGCAAAGATGTGTATAGAACAATTTGAGTATGATCTTATAATTTTAGATTTAATGCTACCTGGAATATGTGGTGAAGAATTATTAGTTGAAATAAGAAAAAAACATTTTATGCCTATAATAGTAGCATCAGCTAAAACTAGTTCAGAAGATAAAATATCAGTACTTAAAATGGGTGCAGATGACTTTATAAGTAAACCCTTTGATATTAATGAAGTATTAGCAAGAGTTGAAGCTCAATTAAGAAGATATACTAAGTTTTCTAATATTAATAATATACATAATAAAATAAAACATAAAAATTTAGAGTTAGATATGGAATCAAGGCAAGTACATGTTAATGGAGTAGAAATTAACTTAACTGTTAGAGAGTTTGATATATTAGAACTACTAATTAGTAATCCTAATAAAGTATTTACTAGAGCAAATCTTTTTGGATCAGTTTGGAAAGATGATTTTATGGGGGATGATAATACTGTAAATGTACATGTTAGTAATCTAAGATCTAAGATTTCAAAAATAGATAAGGAAAATGAATATATTCAAACAGTATGGGGAATTGGATTTAAACTAAAGGAATAATCTACATAAAGCGCATGCCTCTGGGGTTAATCAAAACATTGGATTAACCCTAGAGGCATACTTTATTTTTAAACTTAATACTTTCTTAATGTTTTCTTTAAGCTATCTTACAACTATGATTATAGAATGTAATCAAGGTAAGAGATTAAGTAAAAATAATATAAATATATTAGTTAAACCTAGGGGGTAAATAAAAATGAATGAAGTTATATTAAAGACATATAACATTACAAAGAAATATGGAAATAAGTTAGCTGTAGATAATGTTAATATGACAATTAAAAAAGGTGAGATATATGGATTTATTGGTCAAAATGGAGCAGGAAAAACTACATTAATTAGACTTATTACAGGGTTAATTCATAAAAGTGCTGGAGAAATAGAACTTTTAGGAGCTAGTGGTGAAAGTGAATTAAATAAAGCAAGAACAATGGTTGGAAGTTTAATTGAGACACCTTCATTTTATACAAATATGACAGCAAGAGAAAATCTTGAAGTATCTAGGTTGGTAAGAGATATACCAGGTAAGAAGTGTATAGATGAGGTATTAGACTTAGTAGGATTAAAGGATGTTGAAAAAAAGAAAGTTAAAAACTTTTCTTTAGGTATGAGACAAAGATTAGGAATTGCAAATGCATTAATGGGTAATCCAAAACTTCTTATATTAGATGAGCCTATAAATGGACTTGATCCAATGGGAATAATTGAAATAAGAGAACTTTTAAAGAAGATAAACAAAGAAAAGGATATGACAATATTAATATCCAGTCATATATTAAGTGAGTTATCAGAGCTTGCAACTACCTATGGAATAATATCAGAAGGAAAGTTAATTGAAGAAATAACATCTAAAGAACTATCAGAGAAGTGTAGACAGTATATAAATTTAAAAGTTGATGATACATCTAGAGCAGTAACTTTATTAGAAAGAGAGTTAGGAATAAGTGATTATGAAGTTTTAGAAAATAAAAATATAAAGGTATTTTCTAATTTAGATAATGTAGGAGCGGTAAATTCTTTACTTTCAAAGTCAGGCGTTATTGTTGAAAGTATAAATGTTAAAGGTGAAAATTTAGAAGAATACTTTATGAATACAATTGGAGGTGGTTTAAATGCTTAAGGCAATACAAGCAGAGTTATATAAATTATTTAAAAATAGAACATTTAGAGTACTAGTAGTAGTTGGAATTTTATTATCTACACTAACAATAGTTATGTGTTCACCAGTTTTTGATAACATACTTAATGATAGTTTGGGTGATATGCCTCAGGAACAAAAGGATGCTCTTATGCAGCAAATGACAAGTATGTCAGATAGTGATGCAATTGTGACACCAGGTGAACTAGGAATTCAATTGCAAGCTAAAGATATGATGAACCCAACTTCAATAGAAGTATATCATGCATCATTTGGTTCAGGAGTTATAGAGATATTAATAGGAATATTAGTTGCAGCATTAATAGCAAAGGAATACTCACAAGGCACAATTAAAAATTTCTTAGCTTATGGGAAACGAAGAGAAGAGTTCTATTTAGCAAAGTTTGTATCAATGATTGTAGCAATTGTAATAATTTTAGCAGTTATGACTATATTACCAACAGTGGTAGTAACTATTATGAATGGATGGGGTCGAGAATTTGAGTTCTCACAAGTATTAGGAATGATAAAGACATTTATATCATCAGTAGTAGCTAGTTCAGCAGTAGCTGCAATAGCAATGGTTATAGCAACATTAGTGAAAAGTAATGGAGCTACAATTGGAATAACGGTAGCAATATTTATAGGAGTTCCGACATTTGCAGGATTTTTATATGGAATATATCCTTGGTTTGATAGAGTTTATGAAGTGTTACCATTTTATAATTCAGCGTTAGCAACTTCAATTAAGGCTGGAAATGGAGATTTATTTAGATCGTTAATAATTTCAGTAGTAACAATAACAATTTCACTATTTGCGGGAATAAGAATATTCAAGGCTCAAGATATTAAATAAGAAAGGTTAGTAGATTAAATATGATTAATATTAAATTAGAAAAGAGTATTAAATTAGGAATTGGGATAGTTATATTTATTTTAGGAATTATATCATTTATTATATTACCTAATAAAGTAGGAATGCAGATTTCAGTTAGTGGTGAATTACAAAATTATATGCCAAAGGTAATAGCTATTATTATACCATTTGGGATATATGGGTTAGGATTTTTACCAAATAGAAATGGTGAGTCTGCAGAAATAAAAAGACATATAATTTTAGCATTAGTAGCTTTAGTCATTCAAATTTTCACATTAGTCTCAAATTTATAAAACTATTATAAAATGGTAATAAGCGAGGAGAGGGTATCATGTTAGAAATTAAGGATTTTTCAAAGGAATATTCAAAAGGTAAAAAAGCAGTTGATAATATATCATTAACAGTTAATGGTGGAGAGATATTTGGTTTTATAGGCCATAATGGAGCTGGAAAAACAACTACTATTAAGGCTATAGTTGGTATTTTGGAATTTTCAGAAGGAGATATATTAATAGATAGTAAATCTATTAAGAAAAACCCAATAGAGTGTAAAAAAATAATGGCATATATTCCAGACAATCCAGATCTTTATGAAGCTTTAACAGGAATTCAATATTTAAGCTTTATAGCAGATATTTATAAAGTAAGTAAAGAGCAAAGGGAAGAATTAATTAAGTATTATGGAGATAAGCTAGAATTAACTAAATATTTAGGTGATTTAATATCTTCATATTCACATGGAATGAAACAAAAGCTTGCAGTAATATCAGCATTAATTCATAAGCCAAAGCTTTTAATACTTGATGAACCATTTGTTGGATTAGACCCTAAGGCAGCTCATACACTTAAAGAAATAATGAGAGAAATATGTAATGAAGGAAGTGCAATATTCTTTTCAACACATGTATTAGAGGTTGCTGAAAAATTATGTGATAAAATTGCAATTATTAAAGGGGGAAAGATAGTTGCAGTAGGAACTACTGAAGAGGTAAAGGGTAATAATTCTCTAGAAGATGTATTTATGGAGTTGATTGATAATGAGTAATTTATTTATTTTATTAAAAAATTCATTTATAAATAGTACAGGAATTAATTCTTTATCTAAAGGGGTAAGTGCTTCTAAAGAAAAAAGAAAGCTATTAATTGCTACAGGAACATTGTTGTTAATAGCAGCAGTGATATGCTTTATGGCAACAGCATATTCAATTGGACTAGCTACAGTATTAAAACCAATGGGATATTTAGATTTGATATTAATAGTTGCTGTGTTATTTTCTTGTATTTTAAGTTTTATAACATCAATTTATAAAGCTCAAGGAACATTATTTAGTTCAAAAGACTACGATTTATTAATGGCTCTTCCAATAAAAAATAGCACAATATTAACTAGCAAAATACTAAGTTTAATGTCTATAAGTTATATAGGAACAGCACTTGTAGTAGTGCCAGCAGCGATAGTATATTTTATTTATAATGGAAGTTTATCATGGATTTTCTTTATTGTATTAGCAATAGGGTTAATATTTATCCCAATGATTCCTATAATAGCAGCCTCAATAATAGCTGTAGTTATAACTTTTATATCATCAAGATTTAAGCACAAGAATATTGCAACTATAGTTGTTGGAATGATAACTTTTCTATTAATTATGGTAGCTTCTATGAATATGCAAAATTATATCAATGCATTTATTACAAATAGCGATTCAATAGTAAAAGGTATATCTAGCATATATCCGCCAGCAATGTATTTGAAAGAAGCATTAATAAATTACGATATAGCTTCTTTAATAAAGTTTGCACTAATATCAATAATTCCATTTGTGATATTCATATTTGTTTTTAGTAAAACATTTAAAACTATAAATGGAAAGTTAGGAGAAAGTTATAAGAAAGCAAACTATAAAGTAGTTAAATTAGAAAAAAATAGTGTAACAAAAGCTTTGGTAAATCAGGAGTTAAGAAGATATTTTGCAACACCAATTTATGTTATGAATACAGCAGTGGGAATGGTCTTATTAATTGGAGGGGCTATAGCTACATTGTTTATAAATAAAGAAACACTAGTAGAACTTTTAGGATATCCTGAAATAGCAAATATGATTCCAATAGGAGTATTAGTTGTATTAGTTTTTACTATTGGATTATCTTGTATAACAAATTCATCTATATCATTAGAAGGAAATAGATTATGGATATTAAAATCATTACCAATAGAGCCTAAGAATATATTTAAGGGTAAAATAATAGCTAATTTAGTAATAACAATTCCAGCATCAATAATAGCTAATATAATATTTTATATAGGATTAAAATTCGAGATTAAATATCCAATATTGAATTTATTAATAAGTATAGTATTTGCAGTTATATCAGCTGTTTTAGGCTTAATAATTAATTTATATTTTCCTAAAATGGAGTGGACAAATCCTACAGTAGTAGTAAAACAAAGTGCAAGTGTAATGATTACTTCTTTAGGAATAATGGTATTATCAATAGCAATTGTTGGGCTATCACTTTGTTTAATTAAAGTATTTAGTATTACTAATATAATGGTTATTTTAAGTGTAGTTTTAGTTATATTCTTAATAGTTTTATTTGTTTCAATTAAAGTATTAAATAATATGTGTACTGAAAAATTTAATAGATTATAGAAGAAAGATTGCCTCTGGGAAAAGTCATTATTATAGATATTTTCTACAGGGGCAACTTGTTTTAACTTATAGATTATTGGAAATATTTTATATATAGAATATAATAGATTTAAGAATGTGGTTGTATGATTACTATAAAATAAGTATTGGGACTTTATACATAGTATATGATATTGTATTTAAAATTCTATATACAGTGTATTAAGTTAGATATAGGAGAAATAATGGGTATTACATGTATTTTAATAGCAATAATTATTGTTTTAATTGCTATTATTATAGGCTATAAAAGAGAATTTAGAAGAATAAGAAAAGAAATTAATAATAATTTAAATGATTATATAAATATAAAAACAAAATCTGTAGATAAGGATTTAGAAGCTCTAGTTGCAGAAGTAAATTTAATATTTGATTCAAAACAAAAAGTTATGGCAGAAAAGAAGAAAACTGAAGAAGAATTAAGAGCAAGTATAGCAAATATGTCACATGATTTAAGAACTCCATTAACATCAATAATGGGATATTTACAAATGATCAGACTAGAAAATATTTCGGAAAATGATAAAAATGAGTATATGGATATAGTAGAAAAAAGAACAAAGTCATTACAACAGCTTATAAGTAGTTTTTATGATTTATCAAGAATAGAAGGAAATGAGTATAACTTCCAATATAAGAAGGTTAATTTAAACAACATATTATGCGAAAATATAGCTATATTTTATAATGATTTTATAAATAATAATATTGAACCTATTATTGAAATTGATGAAGATATTAAGGAAATTATATCGGATGAGGGTGCAATTACCCGTATTTTCTCAAATTTAATAGGGAATATGATTAAGCATGGTGAAAACTTTGTAAAAATAACATTAAAACAAGAAGAGGATGTAATAATAACAGAATTTATTAACAAAGCAACAGAATTAACTGAAGAAAATGTGGATAAACTCTTTGAAAGATTTTATACTGTGGATAAATCAAGGAGTGATAGAAATACAGGGCTTGGGTTATATATAGCAAAGGTACTAGTAGAAAAACTAGGATATAATATAACTGCTACAATAGGCAATGAAAACTTAGTAATAAAGATAATATGGAAATAAATAATATACATTCATAAATGCAAGTAAATTAGATAATAACTATTTACTTGCATTTATTTTATATATAAATAATGAAATAGATTCAAAAATTATTGAAATAAAAATACTAATATGCTAGTATACTAGTAAGAGGGAAACTTTTGTTTGTTAAAAAGCTATATTATAGATTAGTGTTAATGTGATTACATAAATATTTATTGTTAAACACACCATTCATAAAATATGATGTCCACATAAAAGCATTAACACTAACTACAGAAATCTCTTAAAATAACTAATAGTAGGTGAAATTTATGAGTAATTTTTTAGATAACTTTATTAAGAAAAAAGACTTTCTAATTTGTATAGATTCTGATGGATGTGCAATAGATACTATGGATATTAAGCATATAAAATGCTTTGGACCATGTATGGTGACAGAATGGAATCTTGAAGAATGGAAAGATGATATATTAGAAAGATGGAATGAAGTTAATCTTTATACATTAACTAGGGGAATAAATAGATTCAAAGGCTTAGCTGTAGCTCTTATAGAAATTAATGATAAATACATACAAATAGATGGGTTAGATGAT
>Virginia_p1__coassemble_1210_pt1 | contig 15971 bp, 10 predicted proteins | sample Virginia_p1__metabat2_low_PE_013 | metagenome-assembled genome bin Virginia_p1 | reverse complement strand
ATAATGAATTTAGTATAGATAATAAAACTTATAAAATTAAGGAGAAAAAGGTTTTACAAGATTCCTTAGCAACATCAGGAGCTAGTAATAATATATTTTCTTTAATTCTTCCGGATTCATTTTTTAATAATTTAGTACCGGTGTATGAATATATTAATATCAATTATGTAGGAGCAAATAAAGAAGAAAAGAAGAAGCAAGTAGACACACTATTAGAAAAATATATAAATGTAGAGAATACAGGTTTAGGTGATGAAATTAAATTATCAGCAATGACTAGGGAAATTGCTTATGATGCTAATACTGGTATGTCAACAATAATACTTTTTGTTTCAATTTATATTGGAATAGTATTTTTACTTGCAAGTGCAGCAGTTTTAGCACTTCAACAATTATCACAATGTAATGAATCTGTTGATAGGTATGAGGCATTAAAGAAAATTGGAGCACCAAGTAGTCAAATTAATAAGAGTATTTTAAGTGAAGTTAGTACTTTCTTTATGTTACCTCTATCACTTGCAATAGTACATTCTATTGTAGGAATAAACATAGTCGAGAAATACTTAAAAACATTTGGAAATTATGATATATTACTTTCGGCATTAATAACAGCATTAATATTTGTAGTAGTTTATGGTGGATATTTTTATGCTACATACATTGGATATAAGAATGTTATAGATAATTAAATAACTAAATTTATGAAACTATCTCAATATAAATGGGATAGTTTTATTTAGTTTATTGATACATTAAATAGTTTTATAATAATGTTATTTTAAAATATATACAGTACTTACTAAAAAGATAAATTTTTTTAGTAATTTTGATAGAAAATATATATTTTAAGCTAATTAATAAGTGTAAGGTCTTACAGAAAGGAGAAGTTCATGAGAGTAAATGAAAAGAACTTTATAAAGTATTTAAATAAAAAGAATGAAAAGGCTTTAGATTATGTTATTGATACTTATGGTGCTTTAATTAAAGCTATTGTAAATAAGCACTTATATAACTTAAAAGATTATCAAGATGAATGTATTAATGATATTTTATTAGCTATTTGGAACGGTATTGACAAGTTTGATAATGAAAAAGGAAACTTTAAAATTTGGTTGGCAGCAGTAGCTAAATATAAATGTATAGGATACCAGAGGAAATACTTAAATTTAAATTTAATTCATGAAGAATTAGAAAGTATTGAACTTAAAGGAGAAGATAATATAGCAAAATCTATTGAGGAAAATGAACTTAAAAACGAAATAGATTCTTTGTTAAATGCACTTAAGCCAAAGGATAAGGAGATATTTATAAGATATTATATAAATGAAGAAAAGATAAGGGATATTGCTGAAGAAATCAATATAAATGAAGGGGTTATTTATAATCGGATTTCTAGAGGTAAGAAAAGGATTAAGACTATTTTTGGAAATAGATAAGGAGTGAATTATATGAAGGATTCATTAGAGTATTTAAATGATGTAGAAATAGATTTAACTGAATATGATGAGCAGCCATTAAATGATATAGAGAAGCAAAAAATGAAGAGGAACTTTAGAGAGTCTTTAGGGAAAAAGAAGACAAGCAATTCTAAAAAGTTGGCATTAAAGGCAAGTACAATAATAGCATTATTAGCTGTAGGAGTAGTAAGCTTTGGAGTATGTTTTCCAACATATGCAGATAAGATTCCTGGATTAAAGGAGGTAATATTATTTTTAAACAGAAATAATGATATAGATGGATATGAAGAAGTTTCTACACCTATTATGAGTACTACAAAAAGTGATGTCTATGAGGTAAATATAGAGAGTGCTTATTATAATAAAAGAGAATTAACTATTTTTTATAATGTTACTGGCGATAAAAAGTTAAATCAAACTAATCAATATTACTTTGATATAAATTTAGACTTAGAAAACCCATCTTCCTATGAATATAGTTTAGAGTATGGTGAGTTTATAGATGAATATACTTATGCTGGAATGATGACTATATATATTAGACCACATGATGGAAGTGAGTTGCCAGAAGTCTTAAATTGTAAAGTTGATTTTACAAAGCTTTATACAGATTATACAATGAATAATTTTATAGAATTAGAAAAAGAACCAATAGAATTATCCTTAGATAGCAGTAATATAAAAGTTAAGGAATATCAAATAAATAAAAAAATAGTATTTAATGATAATAGTATTGAAGTTATTAAGGTGGAAGAATATCCTACAGGAATATTTATTGAAACTAAGAATAATAACATTAATGTTAATGAAGATTTAAATTATATTCTTTGGGATAATAATAAAGGTGAATTAATAGGAGTAGCTGGAAGAGATACAGAAAATAGCACAATGTCAATGCAACATAGATTACCGGGTGAAAGTAGTGAAGTTTATCTTATTCCATATGTGTATAGTTATGATAAAGCGAGTGAAGTCAAGGAAAGGGATAAGGAATTAATATCCTTAGAAAAGAGCAGATATGATTTAGGTAAAGAAGGAACCACTGAAATATTAGATATTTGTGATAAAGATGATAAGACATTTATGAAGGTGAGAACAACAGGCATTCAATCAAGAATAGATTTTTACTTAAAGGGAGATGAGCAAGATGAATACCATGCTCCAATTTATGTAGAGAATAAAAATATACTAGGTGTATTAGATGTGGAAGCAACTTATGTATTTAATAAATTAGATAAAAGTAAAAACTATTATATTGAAAAATTTTGGGCTCCATTTACTTTATTAGAAGATCAAATTATTAAAATTAAATAGTTATTATAAAATGGAGGTAATACAAGTGTTACTTCCATTTTATTTTAAATGCAAAAGTATAATTATTACTTATAAGTTAAGCTCAGAAAAAGGAATTACATCCTTAGGATTATTAGTATGATCACCAATGAATTTTTCCATCCAAATCATATCATGCCATTGTCCAAACTTATAACCACATTTAGTAAAGTGAGCAACAGTCTTATATCCAAACTTTTTATGAAAATCTTCACTTTTTTCATTAGGATAAGCAATGCAAGCATTAACATTGATAATATTTTGAAGCTTAAGGTATTTTTCTAATTCTTTATAAAGTAAAGTACCAACTCCGTGTCTTGAACCACCATTTTTTACATAAATAGAAGTTTCAACAGCCCAATTGTAAGCTTGTCTGCTTTTAAATTCACCTGCATAAGCATATCCATAAATCCCATCTTCATTTTCAGCTATTAGATAAGGATATTTTTTTTAAGTATTTTTAATTCTTCCAGAGAATTCTTCAATAGAGAGTACATCATATTCAAATGTTATTGCTGTATTTTCTACATAATATTTATAGATATTTAGAAGTTCTTTTGCATCGTCAGATGTTGCTATTCTTATATTCATTTTTACACCCCAATTTTATAAAATATTTAATATTACATTAGCATATTTTAACTTAAGCTTTCAATAAAATATATATTTTAAATTAGAGAAAACTCATTTCAGGTAGTTTTAATAATATCTTAAGAAATATGAAAGTTATAATTAAATATTTGAGTTTATACTAAAGTTAGTAAAAAAATAATAGGCCAGAGGGGGCAGAAGTATATGATGAAAAGTTATTTACTAGCAATAGTATTATCAATGATTTTATTAACAGTTCTAAATAGATTTTTAAGCGAAAAAAATAAATGTGAAAATAAAATAAAATGGCAGCATTATTTATTTGGATATATATTTATGTTTTATCTTGTAGTTTCATTAAAGGATATTGTAGGATTTCCAGCATTAAGTGATATGGAGGGGAAAATAATTGCAGGAGGATCTATATTTCAGCCGGTTTTGAATCTTATACCATTTAGTACAGGAATTCATATTTCATCTATACTTAATATAATATTTTTTGTTCCATTTGGATTATTATTGCCTACATTATGGCAAAGATTTAGAAAATTTTTACCTACTGTATTTTTAGGATTTTTATTTTCGTTAATTATAGAAGTAGGACAATTATTTACTATTAGGGCAACTGATGTTGATGACTTAATAATGAATACTTTAGGAACTATTTTAGGATTTATTTTATTTAAGATATTAAGCATTATATTTAAGAAGCTTTCAAGTAAAACAATTATTGAAAGTACTAATAAAAAATATTCACTTACTAAGTATGGGCCTTATTTATATATCACAATTGCAGTGATAAGTACATTTTTAAGTTAAAAAATTAAATTCTAATATTATACTATTAGGATTAGAGTATAAAATAATAGAGACTATATCAAATTTTGGGGTGTGTAAATTAATTTGATATAGTCTCTGTTTTATTTAAGAAAATTAGACTACTTACAGTCGTTGAGTACACTAAAGTGTACCTTTAACTATCCAAATTGAAAATTTGGATTCTCACTTATCTTACAACTATATTTACAAGTCTTCCTTTGATAACAATAACTTTAACTATAGTTTTTCCTTCTGTAGCAGCTACAATTGCTTCATTAGCTAAAGCTGCAGCTTTAATTCCTTCTTCATTTAAGTCAGAAGCAACGTTAATTCTGTTTTTGATTTTACCATTAACTTGGATAGCTATTTCAATTTCATCTTTAACAAGAGCCTTAGGATCAAATGTTGGCCAAGCTTCGTTAAATACTGAATACTTACCAGTTAATAATGACCATTGTTCTTCAGCAAAGTGAGGAGCAAATGGAGATAAAATCTTAATAAAGCTTTCACATACAGTTCTTAAGAATGCTAAGTTTTTAGTTTCTTCTTGAACATATTTTGATAAAGCATTTATGAATTCCATCATTCTAGCTATAGCAGTGTTAAATTGCATTTTATCTGCATCTTCAGTAACACCTTTAATAGCGTTATTTAACCAGAAGTTTAATTCCTTTTCAGCTTTATCCATAGTATCTTTATTGTTAGTACCAGCTTCGATAGCTTCTCTACAGATAGTTAAGTATCTTTCAATTCTATCTACGAACCTAGCAACAGACTTAATACCATCATCACTCCAAGCTCCACCTTCAACATAAGCGAAACCAAACATTAAGTACATTCTAAATACGTCTGCACCATATTCTTGGATATAATCATCTGGAGAGATAGTATTTCCTTTAGACTTAGACATCTTTAATCCGTCTGGTCCTAAGATAAGTCCTTGGTGAGTTAAGCTCTTGAATGGTTCATCGAAGCTTAAGTAACCCATATCTCTTAAAGCCTTAGTTATGAATCTTGCATATAATAAATGCATACAAGCATGTTCTGGTCCACCAACATATTTGTCAACTGGAAGCATCTTATCTACTTTTTCTTTATCAAATGCAATTTCAGTATTTTTATTATCTACATATCTCATTTGGTACCAAGAAGAGCAAACGAATGTATCTAAAGTATCACATTCTCTCTTAGCTGGTTTTCCACAACAAGGACAAGTAGTATTAATGAATTCCTCACATTTAGCAAGTGGTGACTTACCATCTGGAGCAAATTCAACGTTATATGGTAATTCAACTGGAAGATCTTTTTCTGGAACTGGAACAGCACCACAATCTTCACAGTAGATTATTGGAATTGGAGCACCCCAATATCTTTGTCTTGAAACTAACCAGTCTCTTAATCTGTAATTAACCTTAGCAGAACCTACACCATCTTTAGCTAGTTTTTCAACAATAGCTTCTTTAGCTTGCTCTGTAGTTAATCCATCAAATTCTCCAGAGTTAATTAAAACTCCATATTCACAATATGGTAATTCAACTTCTCCACCTTTTTTGCTAGTTATAACTTGATCTATTGGTAAGTTAAACTTAGTTGCAAAAGCAAAGTCTCTTTCATCGTGAGCTGGAACAGCCATAACAGCACCAGTACCATAAGTTGCAAGAACATAGTCTCCAACCCAAACTGGAACTTCTTTACCGTTTATAGGGTTTATAGCATATGAACCAGTGAATACACCAGTTTTTTCTCTTGTAAGAGATTGTCTTTCTATATCAGATTGCTTTTTAGCAGCTTCTTTATATTCTTCTACAGCAGCCTTATTATCAGCAGTAGTTAATTCATCTACTAATGGATTTTCAGGAGCTAAAACAACATAAGTAACACCATTTAAAGTATCAACTCTTGTTGTGAATACATCAAACTTAATGTCTGAACCTTTAACTTTAAAGTTAACTTCAGCACCAGTAGATTTACCAATCCAGTGTTTTTGCATAGCAACTGTTTTTTCAGGCCAATCTAAAGTATCTAGTTTTTCTAATAGTTCATCAGCATATTCTGTAATTTTGAAGAACCATTGAGTTAAGTCCTTTTTAGTAACTTCAGTTGAACATCTTTCACAAGTGCCATCAACAACTTGCTCATTAGCTAAAACTGTGTTACAAGATGGACACCAGTTTACAGGAGCTTTCTTTCTGTAAGCTAAGTTATTCTTTAATAATTGTAAGAATACCCATTGAGTCCATTTATAATATTCTGGAGTACAAGTTATAACTTCATTTTCCCAGTTAAACATAGCACCCATAGCTTTTAGTTGTTCTTCCATAGTTTTAATATTCTTTTCAGTAGAATCCCATGGATGAATTCCAGTTTTAATTGCAAAGTTTTCTGCAGGTAATCCAAAGGCATCAAATCCCATTGGTTGGAATACATTATATCCTTGCATTTTCTTTAATCTTGCCCATGAATCAACAGGTCCATAGTTAAACCAGTGACCAGCATGTAATTGGCTTCCTGATGGATAAGAGAACATTTCTAAAACATAAAGTTTTTCGCCCTCTGCATCTGGATTAAATTTGTAAAGTTCAGTTTCTTCCCACTTCTTTTGCCACTTTTTATCAACGGCAGTTCCGTAGTTACTCATAGTTAAAAACCTCCTTAGGTAAATTGAGAACAAGTTATTTCAATTGTGAATTTATGTTTTAAAGTTTGATTTTAAATTCCACATTTAATAATTGTTCCCTAAATTTATAAAAATATATAAAAAAAGCCTTTCATCTCAATTAAGAGACGAAAAGCTAAATTCGCGGTACCACTCTTATTAGAGTTAGTAGTTAGAAGTTAGTGGTTAGTTTATAAAATCAGCAAAGCCGATTTGGATTAAACTTGTTACTTGTCACTTATCACTTGTCACTGACTAAACTCTCACTCAAATCCGTAACGGGGACTCCGTACTTGCTTTTAACAAGTAAGCTCCAAGGCAAGTTCCTATACATGTATCACTGTTTTTCAGCAACCAACAGCTCTCTAAAGACTACAAGCTTATAGTACTACTCCTTTTCAATGCAATATAATTTATTAATAATATTTTAAATAATAATTAATTATATAGTAGATTGTTATAATAAGTCAAGAAAAGCGTATACTTTGATAAGTGTGGGAAAAATTGGTACAATGTTATAAATATAAAGTTTTTTATAAAATTTATTGAAAAGATTATTAATTAAGGGTTTTAATAAAAAGGGGGATCTACTATGATAAAGAAATGCGTAGAGTATAATGAAAATTTAGAAAAGAATATGGAGATATTAAGTAAGGGCGCATTTTTGACCACTAAGACGGGTAATAAGGTTAATTCAATGACTATAGCTTGGGGAAGTATTGGATTCATATGGGGAAAGCCTGTATTTATGGTAATGGTAAGACCTCAAAGATATACATATGGAATTATTGAAAAATCAAAAGAATTTACAGTTACAATACCTTATGAAAAGATGAATAAAGAACTAGCTTTTTTAGGAAGTAAAAGTGGAAAAGATATGAATAAATTAGCGGAGCTAAATATATCAACTGTAAATAGTGAAAAGATTAGAACACCTGTATTAGAAGTGGAAGGAATGCACTTTGAGTGTAAGGTGATTTATAAAACAACTATGAGTGAAGCAAATTTAGATAAAACTATAAATGATGAAAAATATCCTTTAGAAGATTACCATACATTGTACTTTGGAGATATAATATCAAGTTATACTATCAATTAGTAAAAAATAGCTAATATATAATAAATTTTTTGAATAAGCCTCATAGATTATTATTGATATTTACGTATATATCGGTATATAATCTATGAGGTTATTTTTATGTTGCAAAATTCGACAAAACAAAAAGGTTATTAAAGGTTAATTTATTTGAAAGATAATATGAAAAATTTTTAATAACAAATGAGAAAAAGATGGAGGCGATAAAATGTCCTGTTTAGGAAATATAGTTTGGCTAATATTTGGTGGTTTCTTTGGAGCCTTAGGATGGGTATTTATAGGAATGCTTTGGTGTATTAGTATTATAGGAATACCAGTTGGAATACAGTGTTTTAAAATGGCAAGATTACAACTTGCACCTTTTGGAAAAGAGGTAGTTACAGTTAGTGATAGTAGTGGAAGTTTGATTTTAAATATATTATGGATAATATTGGGTGGATTAGAGTTATGTATTGCAAACTTAATTAGTGCTTTATTTTTATGTATCACTATTATAGGGATACCTTTTGCAATGCAATCTTTAAAAATGGCGAAATTATCATTAATGCCTTTTGGGAAAGAAATTAGATAATATAATTTTTATTAATAGTGTGTATTTAAGGTTTAATTAACTAGATTAAAGTTTAGTTAATTGAAGTAATTTGTGTTTTTTTAGTAAATTCTATTTAACATTATATTAGTATATTTAGAATATAACATTATATTTTTGATAAAACTAAATAAGAAAAAATATTTAACAAAGGATGGAGTGAGATTATGGCAATATTAAATTGTGTTATAGGAATAGCATTTATATTTCTTGTAGCATTTTTGCTTTCAAATAATAAGAGCAAGATTAAGTGGAGAACAGTGATAATTGGATTTTTAATTCAATTTGCATTTGCACTTGCTGCTTTAAAATGGAGTGTAGGTAGATATGTGTTAAGCAAGATAGCACTAGGGGTTCAATCAGTAATCAATTATGCAAATGAAGGAATTAAGTTCTTATTTGGTTCTTTAACTAATGATGGAAGTATATTTGCAGTTAATGTTTTAGGAGTAATTATATTTATATCCGCAGTAGTATCAGTATTATATTATTTAGGAATTATGCAATTTATTATAAAAATTATAGGAGGGGCTTTATCTAAGCTTTTAGGAACATCAAAGCTAGAAACTATATCAGCATCAGCTAATATATTTTTAGGTCAAACAGAAGCGCCACTTTTAATTAAGCCGTATGTTGAAAAACTTACTGAATCAGAATTATTTACTGTTATGGTTGGAGGACTTGCATCGGTTTCAGGATCAATTTTAGTTGGTTACTCATTACTTGGTATTCCAATAGAATACTTAGTATCTGCAAGCTTTATGTCAGCACCAGCAGGTCTTATAATGTCTAAAATTATAATACCAGAAATAAAACAAGCAAAAGTAAATGATCAGATAGAAATGGTTAAGGATGATTCAGCGAATGTTGTTGATGCAGCAGCTAAGGGAGCGATAGATGGATTAGGTTTAGTTCTTAACATAGCAGCTATATTACTTGCATTTGTTGCTTTAATAGCACTTATTAATGGAATTATAGGATGGATTGGAGGTTGGTTTGGAATTTCAGAATTAAGCTTACAATCTATTTTAGGATATATATTTTCACCAGTGGCAGCTATTATTGGTGTACCTTGGAGTGAAGCAGTAACAGCTGGCTCATTAATAGGTCAAAAGATTATATTAAATGAATTTGTAGCTTTTACTAGTCTTTCACAAATAATGGGTACATTATCAGCAAAAACAATAGCAATAGTTACCTTTTCATTATGTGGATTTGCTAATATTTCATCTATAGCAATTTTAATAGGTGGTATAGGTGGTATGGCTCCGAGTAGAAAAGGTGATATTGCACGTTTAGGATGGAAGGCTATAATAGCGGGAACTCTTGCTAATCTTCTAAGTGCTACAATAGCAGGCCTTTTATTAACTATATAACTTATAAAGCTAGTAATACAGAAACTGTATTACTAGCTTTTTTGCGTAATTTATCTTAATAAATTTTTAATAAATATGATAAAACTTTTGTAAGACTTTATTGTTAATATATAAATATAAAATGAGTGACATGGTATAATAATACAATACGAAGGGAGTGTTGTTAGAAATGATAAAAGGTAATGTATTGGTAGTAGATGATGATAAGGAAATAGTTGATGCTATTGAGATATATTTAAGAAATGAAGGGATAAATGTTATAAAAGCTTATGATGGATTAGAGGCATTAGAAGCATTAATGGAAAATGATATACAGCTTATTTTAATGGATATAATGATGCCTAACATGGATGGGCTTAGAACTACTATGAAAATTAGACAAGAGAAAAATATACCTATTATTTTGATTTCTGCAAAATCAGAAGATACGGACAAAATATTAGGTCTTAATATGGGAGCTGATGATTATATGACAAAACCATTTAATCCTTTAGAACTTATAGCAAGGGTTAAATCACAATTAAGAAGGTATACTGTCTTTGGAAATTATGCTAATAAAAAAGAAGAAACAACTGAAATAATAAGCAGTGGAGGTTTATCTTTAAACCCAGAGGCTAAAGAAGTGTTAGTTGATGGAGAATTAATAAAACTTACAGCAACTGAATTTGGAATATTAGAGTTATTACTTAGAAATCAAGGAAGAGTATTTTCTATAGATGAAATTTATGAGAAGGTTTGGAAAGAACCAAGTTATAATGCTGAAAATACTGTAGCAGTTCATATAAGAAGGATTAGAGAGAAAATTGAAATTAATCCTAAGGATCCGAAATATTTAAAGGTGGTGTGGGGAATTGGATATAAAATCGAAAAACACTAACAATGGAAGCAATGATCCAGAAATTATAGAGAAAAAAAGTGAAAAGTCAAAAAGAAAGAATATCTTTAAAGGAAATAAACTTGAGAGTAGTATAATCTATATTATAACAGCAATAGTATTAACAACTACGATTTTATCTTTGTTAGAAGTTAAGGATAACTTAGGATATGTTGTACCAGATAGAATATATACACAAACTCAAGTAGCAGGAAATATTAATGAGTATACAAATTTAGTAGAAAGATATTCACTATATTATAAATCACCTAATTATACAAAGGATAAAGATAATATTACCCAAAATGATGTTGATATATGTAGGGACGAGTTAAATAATAAGGCAAACGCTGAGTTTGAGAAGTTTAGTTCATCTAAATATAACGACAATACCTTTAATAGTTTAACTTATGAGCAGCAAGAAAAAATATTACAAGAAGAAAGAGATAAAATAGATGAAAAATATACTTTGACTGATGAAGAGTTAATTGAATATATTTTAAATAGAAAAAGTAATAGTGCAAGTGATTTAAATAATCAGTTAAATTCATATGTTAATTTAAAATTTTCTGCTTATGATAAATTGAATGATATTTGGATTGGTGGAGAAAAGCAAGATATTCAATATACAAAGAAAAACAGCAGATATTTTAAAGAAGTAAATATTGATTATAATGGTAATGTGATAGAGAATATTTATATAAATGGTAAACAAATAGATGTAAATAGTCCTTTAAATAAGTTTATTGATAATCATACTTATGGATCTAGATATTTTGGTAATACTTCATATGAAACTTCAATTAATACAGAACAATATTATGGATACAATTATAATACTGAAAAACATAATGTAACATTATATATATGGATGCCTAAAGAAATTCAATCAGGAGATGTGGTTTATGAAAGCTTTATGAAGGTAAAGAAAAATGTTACTAGCTTTTATTTAAGCTGTATAGCATTTATAGTATTTTTGGCATTATTAATTATTTGCTTATTATACTTAGCTAAAAATAAGGTGAAATCAGTTGATATAGAAAAAATAATAAATAAAGTTAAAGATTATCCTATTGAATATAAAATAGGGACAGTAGTCCTGGCATGGATAATTTGGAATACTGGTTCTCATATTTATTATAATTCAAACAACTATATAAGAAGATTAAATTTAAGTTCAATAGTTTGGGGAACAGTGGTAATAGTAATTTGCTATTTATTAATAAGAGTATTGATTATTAATTATAATGAGGGAACATTATTTAAAAATAATATTACTATTAAGGTTTGGAATTATTTAAGTGATGTAATGAATAGAGGGTCTATAATAAGAACCTTCTTAATAATGACATCTTTATATGTATCAATTGGATTAGTATTATTTTTCTTATCAGCAATGTTTTATATATGGCCAATAGGAATAATTGCAGGAATTATATTAACAATTATATACTTAATAATGTTAATTAAAGACTTAGTTTATATAGATAAGATAATGGTTGGAGCTAAGGCTGCTGCAGAAGGAAAGTTAACTTATAAGATAGATGAAAAGGGAAGAGGGCACCTTAAGGAGCTGGCACATGATATAAATAATATAAAAGAAGGATTAAAGAAGTCTGTTGAAAATGAGATGAAAAGCGAAAATATGAAAACAGAGCTTATAACTAATGTTTCTCATGATTTAAAAACACCTTTAACTTCAATTATAAATTATATAGATTTATTAAAGAGAGAAGAAATAGAGCCAGAAAATGCTAGGGATTATATTAATATATTAGATAAAAAGGCTCAAAGACTTAAGGCTTTAATAGAGGATTTATTTGAAGTATCTAAAGCAGCTAGTGGAGCAATGGAACTTAATATTACAAAAATAGATATTGGACAATTATTAAAGCAATCATTAGGAGAAAATTATGAAAGGTTTAGAGAACGTAATTTAGATATCAAGTTAAATCTTCCTGATGAAAAGATATTTATAAATGCTGATGGAAAGAGGTTATATAGAGTATTTGAGAATCTTCTTTCTAATATAGTGAAGTACTCTTTAAGTAATACAAGAGTATATATTGATATGTTTAAAGAAAATGATGAAGTAACTATAATAATGAAAAATATATCAGCTTATGAATTAAGTTTTGATACAAATGAAATAACTAATAGATTTAAGCGAGGAGATTCATCAAGAAGTACAGATGGATCTGGATTAGGTCTTGCTATTGCCAAAAGTATAATAGAACTTCATAATGGTAGCTTTAAAGTTGAAGCTGATGGGGATTTATTTAAGTCAATAATAAAATTGAAATAACTAAGATATTGTATAAAGAGTTGTATCAAATGATTCAGCTCTTTATTTTTTGATAATATATCAATTGATAATCAGTATCTATTGAACAATGGATAAACCTAGTAATAATGCTAGTTGATATGTATTATCAATTAGAAATTTTTTTTTAATTTTTTTCAAAAAAGACTTGTAATTAATAATAATTATTATATAATAATAGATGTAGGGTGATTCGAAAGAAACACAAAAACAAAAGAACAAATAAATTAGAAGTTAAGAAAATTAAATATATATATAAGGATTTTAGGAGGAATAAAATTATGAAAAAATTCGTTTGTACAGTATGTGGATATGTTCATGAAGGAGAAACTGCACCAGCAGAATGCCCATTATGCCATGTTGGAGCTGATAAGTTCGTAGAACAAGCAGGAGAATTAGTATTTGCTGATGAGCACAGAATCGGAGTTGCTCAAGGTGTAGATGAAAGAGTAATCGAAGGATTAAGAGCTAACTTTGTTGGAGAATGTACAGAAGTAGGTATGTACTTAGCAATGTCAAGACAAGCTGATAGAGAGGGATTCCCAGAAGTTGCTGAAGCTTACAAGAGAATAGCTATCGAAGAAGCAGAACACGCTGCTAAATTCGCTGAATTATTAGGAGAAGTAGTTGTTGCTGATACAAAAGCTAACTTAGAAGCTAGAGTAGCTGCAGAACACGGAGCAACTCAAGGTAAGAAAGATTTAGCTACATTAGCTAAACAATTAAACTTAGATGCAATCCATGACACAGTTCATGAAATGTGTAAAGACGAAGCTAGACACGGAAAAGCTTTCGAAGGATTATTAAACAGATACTTCGCATAAGAGTTAAAAAAAATACTACAAAGGTATAGAAGCCTGTACTTTTGTAGTATATAATAGAAAAGTAATATAGAAAAAATAAGTATTATATGAAAATTTAGGAGGAATGGAAATATGAAGAAGTTTGTATGTACAGTATGTGGATATGTTCATGAAGGAGAAACTGCACCAGCAGAATGCCCATTATGCCATGTTGGAGCTGATAAGTTCGTAGAACAAGCAGGAGAATTAGTATTTGCTGATGAGCACAGAATCGGAGTTGCTCAAGGTGTAGATGAAAGAGTAATCGAAGGATTAAGAGCTAACTTTGTTGGAGAATGTACAGAAGTAGGTATGTACTTAGCAATGTCAAGACAAGCTGATAGAGAGGGATTCCCAGAAGTTGCTGAAGCTTACAAGAGAATAGCTATCGAAGAAGCAGAACACGCTGCTAAATTCGCTGAATTATTAGGAGAAGTAGTTGTTGCTGATACAAAAGCTAACTTAGAAGCTAGAGTAGCTGCAGAACACGGAGCAACTCAAGGTAAGAAAGATTTAGCTACATTAGCTAAACAATTAAACTTAGATGCAATCCATGACACAGTTCATGAAATGTGTAAAGACGAAGCTAGACACGGAAAAGCTTTCGAAGGATTATTAAACAGATACTTTGCTTAATATTTAAAAATTCCTATATATAAGAACCATACTGAGAGGTATGGTTCTTTTTATGTATAATTTAGTTAATTGTATTAAATGATACTTTCTTGATGTATAATAATAAGAAATAGCTAAGTTTTGAAAGGAATTAATGATTATGGCATATATAGTATTACTAGTAATGTTTTTTCTATTAAATTTGTTATCTGCATTATCATTAATATTTATTGAAAGAAAAGAGCCTACAACTACATGGGCATGGCTTATAATATTAATTGCCTTACCTGGAATAGGATTTATTTTGTATTTATTGTTAGGGCAAAATTTAAGTAGACAAAAGATATTCAGAGAAAAAAAACTTGCAGATAAAATTAAAAGATATAGATTAAGGGGAAAATTAGAATTGCCTAATTTTGATAGTGAAATAAATGAAAATTATGAGGATTTGATTTTAATGAACTATAATCATTCAGGAGCAATTTATACGATTAATAATGATGTAAAAACATATATTAATGGAGAAGATAAATTTAGAGATTTATTTAATGACATTAGAGCTGCAAAAAGTTTTATACATATAGAATACTATATTTTTAGGTATGATGATTTAGGAAAAGCATTAATAAGGGAATTAAGAGAGAAAACAAAAGATGGGGTTGAAGTTAGATTACTTATAGATGGAATGGGATCAAGACTAATTACAAAAAAAATAATTAGAGAAATAGAATCTTACGGAATAAAAATGGCTATATTTTTTCCTGGAGTTTTACCACATATAAATACTCGTATTAATTATAGAAATCACAGAAAAATAGTTGTAATAGACGGTAAAATCGGATATGTTGGGGGCTTTAATGTTGGAAATGAGTATGTTAATAAAGGAAAGCAGTTTAAATTTTGGAGAGATACTCATATTAGAGTAAAGGGAGAGGCTGTTAATGAATTAAACAAGAGATTTATATTAGATTGGGATTATGCAGCTCATGAGAATATGGGGAATATGTCAATGTATTTTCCTACACCAGAGATAGCTGGTAATGTTGGTATGCAAATAATATCATCGGGACCAGACCATATGGAAGAATATATTAAAAATTCATATATGAAAATTATAAATAATGCTAAAAATTATGTTTATATTCAAACGCCCTATTTAGTTCCAGATAGTTCAATGCTTGAAGCTCTAAAAATATCAGCACTTTCAGGTGTAGATGTTAGAATTATAGTTCCTGGTGCTCCAGATCACTTCTTTATGGAGTGGATGCTTAGTGCTAATATAGGATTGTTAATAGATTATGGAATAAAAATATATCGCTATGGAAATGGATTTATTCATTCTAAGACAATTGTTGCAGATGGAGAAGTATGCAGTATTGGAACTGCTAATTTGGATATAAG
>Virginia_p1__coassemble_1141_pt1 | contig 17101 bp, 16 predicted proteins | sample Virginia_p1__metabat2_low_PE_013 | metagenome-assembled genome bin Virginia_p1 | reverse complement strand
GGTATAATTAGAGAATGTAATATTTTATTTAATAAAATTGATAAGAAAAAATCTTCAGAAGAAATTGCTAGATTAAAGGAACAAAGAATTTAGAATAAAAAAAACCTAGAGTCATTTCATTTGGGGGACGAATAACTCTAGGAAACCAATTTAAAAAGTAACTTCTTAACCACAATACATAGGTTGGAAGCTCTATTTAAAAGATGGTTTTAGGGGTAAATAATAATGCTTTAACTACTTTACAAGTATTATAATAAACCTTAATTGTGTCAGTTAGGTGTCAAAAATCTGAAGAAAATCTTAATAACATATTACTATAAAGTTAATAAAAAACTCAGTATATTCTGAGTTTTTTTATTTAATTTGTTATAATAAACAATAGAATTACATTATTAGGTAGTAAAAAGGAGATTAATTATGGAATTAAAATATGAAATATTTGATACGCACTCTCATTATGATGATGAGGCTTTTGATAAAGATAGAGATGCTGTATTTGAGCAAATTAGAAGTGCAGGTGTAGTTGGAATATTAAATTGTGCTTGTTCAAAAAATAGTTTAAAAACTACAAATGAATTAACTATAAAATATGATTTTATATATGGAGCTTTAGGAATTCATCCTAGTGATGCAAATGATTATGATGAAAATGTAAGAGATGAAATAGTAAGACTATATAAAGGTAATAAAAAAATTATTGCTATAGGTGAAATAGGTTTAGATTATTATTGGGATGAAAATCCAGATAAGAACATTCAAAAAAGAGTATTTAGAGAGCAAATGAAATTGGCGGAAGAATTAGGATTACCAGTAGTAATTCATGATAGAGATGCACATGCTGATACATTAGAAATAATGAAGGAATTTCCCAATGTAAGAGGAACAGTTCATTGTTTTTCAGGTAGTGTAGAATTTGCAAAAGAATGTGTAAAATTAGGTTACTATATAGGAATAACAGGTGTAGTTACATTTAAAAATGCTAAAAAAATTTGTGAGGTAGTTAAAGAAATTCCACTAGAGAGATTGCTAGTAGAAACTGACTGTCCATATATGGCGCCTGAACCAAATAGAGGAAAAAGGAATAAATCGGATTATATCGGCTATATAATAGAAAAAATAGCTGAGATAAAAGGAATTAGCTCAAAAAAGGTTAATTTGGCTGTAAATGACAATTTCCATAACTTGATTCAAAATAGAAAATAAAGTAAAATTAATATTAACAATTGTAAAAAATTAGAAAAAACCTTCAGTCTATATATACCAAACTTCAAACTGTAAAAACGCCATTATTTTTTTTATTTCAATTAATATTTATAATGCATAATAAATGCATTTGAAGCAGTTTCATTAAAACAAGGGTGGGAAATTTGACAAAAACAAGAATTATTTATATAATTCAATGGTCACTCTTGCCAGGGGAGGTTAAATGTAGATGATTGAAAAATGGAAAGAAAACTTAAAAAACAATTTTTCTAATAGTCCTAAGGCAAAAATAATGGTAGGTGTTATAGGAGTATTAATAATAGCATTGACTATAACATTTACATGCGTAAGAAAAAACATAGTAATAATTATAGACGGAAAAGAAGCATCATTTATAACATATAAAGGGACTGTTAAAGATGTACTTGAGGAAAATGAGATTGAAATAGCTCATAAGGATAAAGTACAACCAGCTTTAAATGAAAAAATATCATCAAAGGATATTATTAATATTAAAAAAGCTGTAGATGTAGAAATGGTAGTTGGTAACAAAACAATTGTTATAAAAACTGCGGAAGATACTATAGAAGACATGATAGAAGCTGAAAAGGATGAACTAAAAGCTGAAGGGGTTGAGTTTGTTGAAGGAGTTGATGAAATAACACCGTCATTAGATACTGAAATATCAGATAGTCTTACAATTCAATTAGTTAAAGTTGAAGTGTTAAATGAAGTTGCAGTGGAAAGTATTGATTATGAAACAATAGTTGAAGAAGATGAGAACTTAGATATTAACACTGAAGATGTAAGACAAGCTGGTGAAGCTGGTGAAAAAGAGATAACTTATAAAGTTGTTAAAAAAGATGGCGTTGAAGTATCTAGAGAAATTGTTCAATCCAAAGTTACTAAGGAACCAGTAAATGAAATTATAGCTCAAGGAACTAGAAGAGTATTTGCTAGTAGAGATGGTGAAATGGAGTATAGAGATTTAATCTATTGTGAATCTACTGCTTATGCAGGAGATACAATTACTGCAACTGGAACAGTACCAGTTTATAATCCAGGTGGGATAAGTACAATAGCAGTAGATCCAAGAGTAATACCATTAGGTTCTTTAGTTTATGTAGAAAATTACGGAAAAGCAATTGCAGCAGATACTGGTGGACTTATAAAAGGAAAGATTATAGATGTATTCCTTAGTTCAGAATCAGAGTGTAGATCATGGGGAAGAAAATATAATGTACCAGTATATATTTTAGCATATCCAGGAGAATGGTAAAGCTATAAAAAGGCTATATCAAAACATAAAGTTTTGATATAGCCTTTTTGCATGATAAAGTTTGACATAAGAGTAATATAAGGATAAATTAAAAGGAGATGTTAGAGGAAAGGAAGCGAGAAGCTTGATTAAAGAAGTCATTGTTGTTGAAGGAAAAGATGATGTAGCTGCTGTTAAAAAAGCAGTTGATGCGGAAATGATAGCTGTTGGTGGTTTTGGAATAAATGCAAAAGTTATTGCAAGAATTAAGGAAGCACAAAAAAGAAAAGGAGTAATAGTTTTAACTGATCCAGATTTTGCGGGAGAAAAAATAAGAAAAATAATAGCAAAGAGGGTTTCAGGAATAAAGCATGCATATATTGCACAAGAAGATGGAATTAAAGATGATGATATAGGGGTGGAAAATGCTACACCAGAAGTTATAATAGAAGCTTTAAACAGAGCTAAAGTTACTATTGAAGTAAAGGAAGATATTTTTGATTCACAAGATATGTTTTTCTTTAGATTAAATGGAGATCCTAATGCAAAGGCAAGAAGAATAAAACTAGGAAATAAGTTAGGTATTGGGTATGGTAATGCAAATCAAATGTTGTCTAGATTAAATAATTATGGCATTACTAAGGAAGAATTTATAGAAGCTATTAATTATGTAAATAAAGAGTTAGAAGAGGAGAAATAGATGGATATAAAAGATGTAAAAACAGCTGAGTTAGTTAAAAAATATAATTTTAAGTTTTCAAAGAGCTTAGGGCAGAACTTTTTAGTAGATGAATCTGTTCCTAGAGATATAGTTTCTGGTGCAGAAGTTAATAAAGATGACTTAGTTATAGAAATAGGACCTGGAGTTGGTACTTTAACAGCTCAATTATTAAAAACTGCCAAGAAGGTAGTTGCAATAGAGTTAGATAATGACTTAATTCCTATATTAGAACAAGAGTTAGGAGACAATCCTAATTTTAGACTTATACATAACGATGCATTAAAGGTGGATTTTAATGAAGTTATAGGAGATGAAAAAAGTGTAAAGCTAGTAGCAAATTTACCTTATTACGTTACAACACCTATAATAGTAAAATTACTTAAAGAAGGATATAATTTTAAGTCATTAACAATAATGATTCAAAAAGAAGTTGCAGAAAGAATGAATGCAGATCCAGGTAATAAGGATTATGGAGCATTATCTTTATTAGTTCAGTATTATTGTAATACTAGTATAGTAAGAAGGGTTCCACCTAATTGCTTTATTCCTAGACCAAAGGTTGATTCAATTGTTATTAGACTTGATAAATTAGATGCTCCAAAGGTTAATGTTGATAATGAAAAGTTATTCTTTGATATAATAAGAAATTCATTTAATATGAGAAGAAAAACTTTATGGAATGGAGTTAAAAGTATAGGTCCTGATAAAGAAAAGCTTGAAGCTGCATTTGAAAAAGCTGGAGTAGATCCAAAGAGAAGAGGAGAAACTTTATCTATAGAAGAGTTCGCAACACTTTCAAATTGTATCAACGAGGTTTTATAAGTTAGATATTAATGAAAATACTCACGTTAAAATTAATAACATATTTCAATATATAAAACATATAATATATGGAATTAATATAAAGTGGGGGTTCTAGAGAATGGCAAGTAATAATAGGTTGTATAGAAACTTCGTAATATTACAGGAGGACGAACGTGGATACTCAAATTCCAGTGATAAATCATTATCTGGATATTCTAAGATAGAAGCAAAAGGAGATAAATGTAAAATTTCTTTTTATGCTCAGAATCTAAAAAAAGATAATGATAATTATTATATGATGCTTATTTGTTGTAAGAAAGATATTAAGCAGATTATTAACTTGGGACCAATAGAGGTAAGTGATACAGGTAAGGCTGAAGTAACAAAAGAATACAATGTATCAAATATTGGTGGCTTAGATATACAATTTGATAAGATATCTGGTACTGCGATAGCAAAATTTAAAGACGGAATACCTGTATTTGTAATGTGCGGTTTCTTAAACGGACAACAACCAACAGAGAACTGGAAAAATTACACTATAGTTAAGGCTAAGGAAATTAAAATAAGAGCAACTGAAAAGGTTGCAGAAAAAGAACATAAAAAAGAACCAAGAAAGCCGGAAATTAAGGTTAAGGAATCTAAGGAGAAATCTATAGGTGATACTGTTATAGAAGAGGCAAAAGTTACAGTTGTAGAAGAAGTTAAAGAAGATATAACTAGTGAAGAGATTGAAAGATCTGAGGAAAAGCTTATAGATAATGATGAAGGTAAAGTAACGAAGGAAGAATATTATAAAAGAGAAAACTTAAGAGGCAAATTTGAAGATTATGAAGATGAAATAGAGGATAGTAAGGAGTTTAATCCTACTACTGGAAAGATAAGAGGTAGTATAGGAGAATATTTTGAAACCATAGTAGATGGCTTTGACAGGGATTATGATAGCATAGATGAGCTAAAATATACTAAGTGGTATAAGATACCTGTACATGATTTACATGAAATGTGTAATATGTCGGATTATAATAAATATACATTAGCTTATTATCCAATGTTGAATTATTATCCTTATATAAAGAAGCATGGATATTTTATGATTGGATATAAGTGCGATTCTCAAGGAAATCTAAAACATATAATTTATGCAATTCCAGGAAAGAAGGATAAAGATGAACAACCTTACGATGGAAGAACAGGATTTGTTACTTGGGTTAATTTAAATGGTAAAGATAATGAGGGTTGTTGGTTAATGTTTTACGATTTTAAAAATTCTACTGTTGTTGTTCCAATGCAATAGCATAAAATTTTGTGCATAAAACATAAGTATAACTCAAGGAAAGTAAAAGATAATGAGGGAATTAAATTGCTAATATTGGAATAAAGTATTATAATTATCTTTATTAGGAGAAGCATATGCTTCTCCTATTATTTTAGTGTTAAGGTAAAAAGGAGAAACAAATGTTAAGAATATTTAAAAGATATATTTTATTAGGAGTTTTAATAATAGGTATCTTAAATTTCTCTGGATGTGCGGCAATAGAAAATATAGAGAAAAAGTTAGGTTTAAAAAATGATTATTTTAACTATTTAAATTCCAGTAATGTAGAACAAATAAGTATACAAAGTACTAGAGATACAGGATTCAAGTTTATAGTAACTGAAGAAAGCGCAATCAAGGAAATATATAATTTGTTATCAAAGGCAAAGATAAGTGAAAATAAGTCAGCTTTAGAACCAGACTATAAGTTTGAGTTTGATTTAGGTGATGAAGTAAAAGAATTTTACTATGTTGTAGGAACAGATGAAGGAAACTTTTATAATGATGAAAATACATTTTCAGTTTCAAAAAGACTAGATGAGGGAATTATAAAAAATCTTTCTTTTATAAGAAAACCTAGAGATTTTGATTATATATACTATGAGTCTATTTTAGATGTATTACAACTTGCTAGTAAAAGCAATGATATTAAGGACTGTAAAGTAGGAATAAATATAAGGACTGATGTAGATTGCTTAAAGTATGTATTTTCTACTGATTTAAATACATTTATAGAAAAAGCAAAGCAGATTACACCTAACGTAGAATTAGTAAATAATAATGAACCTGATTTTGATATTGTAGTTACTGTAAAAAATAGAGGGTATGATAGTACTAATTTTAAAACATTAATAACAGTAGCAAATAAAAAAGAAAATACAGAAGATAAATATTATGTTGTAGCAGTTAATGAATTTAAAGAGTGGAATATAGATATATTAGAGAGCAAACCTGATAATTGGTAAAAAATTTTTTCAACTTACATAACATATTATAACTTTGGAAATAATAGTATTGAAATTTGTTAAAGGGGTTGAAAAGAATGAAAGCAACTGTAGATAAGGAAACTTGTATTGGATGTGGATTATGTCCATCAATATGTCCTGCAGTATTTGAAATGGAGGATGATGGAAAGGCAGTAGCAAAAACTAATCCTGTTCCTTCTGAAAATGAAGATGATGCAAGAGATGCAGAATCAAGTTGTCCAGTAAATGCAATAAGCCTAGATTAAAAATATACCATATAGCTTTTAGCTATATGGTATATTTTTTTATGTTGACATTATATTAGATTTTAATGTTTTAATTAATCGTTCTATAGGTAAAAATGCTAATAAAATTAAGCAAATTAGTAATTCACCACCTACGGCAAAACCATTTACAGCTAGGGAATAAATAATAGGTGATATTCCTGAAGGAGCATAAGAACCAAAGAATACTACACCGGATATAAAATGGCATACAAATCTTAGAACCATTCCTATAGTAGCTCCTAAATATTTATTCTTAAAGAATCCTGCTACACCAACAGCCATAAAAGGAAGCGGATAATCAAATAAAACTTGAATTGGATTTAATATATATGGATCAAGGATTAATTTAAATACTCCAAATATAAAACCAGTAAATAAGCCTATTGATGGACCATAAATAAATGATATCAACATTATAGGAATCATGCTTCCAAGAGAAATGCTTCCACCAGCATTTGGTAATCTATAGATTTTTAGCATATCTAAAATGAATGCAAGAGCAATAGCTAGTCCTATTCTTGCTATTAATTTTGAATCAAATTTTAATGATTTAAACTTTATAAAAGCAATTAATAGTATTGCAAATCCTAGTAAGGTAACTAGTGTAAGTGGATTACTAAAAAGTGTTTTTAAATTTTCGCCTAGTGTTGCTAGAAAATTTGACATAAAAAAATACCTCCTTATTTTGCGTAAGAGGTACCTTGGACATGAGAATATAAAATTCTGTGGTGGCTTTCCTACGCTGGAATTATCCAGATCAGGTTAAAAGGGTTGGTGAAAATTCATCTCTCAGCCTTAGGGCACCCCTAGCAACTAAAATATAATTTAATTTTAGGGAAGGATTTATAAAAAGTCAACGTTTTTATTCATTGTCTGGCAAGGTTTATAATTGGTATTTGAAGATTTATTATATAAATTACATAAGCTTATATTGGTACCTATTGGCATAAGTGTTTCAAAAGATGTTAAAGGCATTGTTATAATAGAATCATCTTCTAATAAAATAAAAGCATCATTGCCAGTATAATCTAGTATCATTCCTTTCATAGTTAACACCGTCCTAAATAAGTTTATATTAGTTTGCACATAAATAGTAACAAAAATACACCCAAGAATTTACTTGGGTGTATTTTTATAAATAAAGATCTTTATAAATTATTTGAAATACTCTTAATGACTCTTCTATTTTATGTTTAAGTAAGTTTTTTCTATTGTCAAATTCTTTTTCACCTAGTGGAGTTAGAGAGTAAAACTTTTGAAATTTCTTTTTAGGGTCATCCCATTCACCAATAACTAAACCTTCTTTTTCAAGTTTCTTTAATAATGGATATATTCCACCGGTACTAGGAGTCCATAATCCATTAGTTCTTTCAGAAACCTTAGTAGAAATTTCATTACCGTTTGTTGGTCCTGATTTTAGGATATGAAGAACATAAATAGGTAGTAAGCCTTTAGTAAAAACTTGCCCAACAGCTTCTTTTTCTTTTTGAACTTTTTTTATTTCGGCAAGTTTAGCTTTATATTCATCATGTAATCTTTTTTCCTCAGCTTTTAAATCCCCAAGATTGTTAAAATCAAAATCATTCATAGGTTATTTAACCATTTTTATAGAGAAGCCTATTAGTCCAGGACCTCCATGAATACCAAGAGCAGGACTAATTTCTGCAATTTTTATAGATTCTACATTTGGTAGATCCTTAAGTGAATTCATATATTTAATAGCCTCATCTTCACAACCAGCATGTAAAACAGCAATTTCACATTTACTCTTATCTAAATATCCTTTTAATAATTCTGTCATTTTAGATAACGACTGTTTTCTTCCTCTTACTTTAGCAACATTATAATATACACCATCTTCATCAGTAGTTATTATAGGTTTAAGATTAAGTAACTCACCAACAGTTCCAGCAAGTCTACCAATTCTACCGCCTTTTTTTAAGTATTCTAATGTATTAATAGTAAAGTATCCAATAACTCTTTTTCTTATTTCTGGTATTTCTTGAACTATTTCTTCGAAACTTTTACCTTCTTTTATAAGCTTAGCAACTTCTAAAACTATTTCTCCTTGAGGATAAGCTAGTATTTTTGAGTCGTAAACAAAAGAAGTAAGTTTTGGATGGTCTTCTAAAGCTAATCTTATTGCATTAAAGCTACCAGAAAGCCCACTAGAAATTGAAATACAGATTACGTGAGTATATCCTTCCGTCTCTAATTTAGTTAAAATTTCTTCTGTTTCTTGAGCACTTGGAAGAGACGTTTTAGGTACTTCATTTTCTAAATTATCATATACTTCTTGTGGTGTAATATCTATTCTATCTCTATAATCACCATTAGAGTAAATTATTCTAAGTGGTAATAAATTTATATTATTTTCTTTTAATGTATTTAAATCAAGGTCGCATGCACTATCAGTTATTAAAGCAATTTTTTGCATAAAAAAAAATCCTCCGATAAATTAATTCTATAATCTATAGTATATCATAATGGATAATATTATCAATAGTGATAAGGATGATGTTATCACTATTGATAATGATTTTGTTGTATAACATTTCAAACACGTATAAAAGTAAAAATAGAATTATATACTATATATTGTATATTATCATTAAATAATACAATATATAGTGCAATTTAATAGGAGGCGGTTATCTTGTTATATGTAGTAAAACGAGATGGACGAGAGGTAAAGTTTGATTCTAATAAAATTGCTAATGCAATAAAAAAATCAAGTGATGAGATTGGTGATAAATTAGAGGAAAACCAAATAGATGAATGTATACAAAGAGTTATTGAGTATATTGAACTTTCGAAAAAGGAAAAGGTATCTGTAGAGGAGGTACAAAATTTAGTTGAAAAGGCTTTAGTTGATAGTAATCATAAGAATATTCAAAGAGCTTATTCTTCATATAGAAGAGAAAGAACAAGAATTAGAGAAATTAAATCTGATTTGATGAAGGCAATAAAAAAAATAGGAGTAGAAACGGATAGAGATAATGCAAATGTTGGAAATAATTTTAGCTCTAAATTATTAAGAATAGCTTCAGAATCTAACAAATGGCATAATCTTTACAATATGCCAAAATATTTGGCAAAGGCCCATGAAGTAGGGGAAGTATATTTTCATGATCTTGACTCTTATAATTTAACTGTAAATTGCCTGCATATACCTACAGGAGAAATACTAAAAAAGGGTTTTAACACAGGATATGGAACTATAAATTCACCTAAACGTATAGAAACAGCGGCAGAATTATCATGTATATTGCTTCAATCCACACAAAATGATATGTTTGGAGGACAATCCCATCCGGATTTTGATAATGATTTAGGTGAGTTTATTGAACCTACAAGAAGAGAAATAAGAGAAGAATTAATTTCTTATGGAATTGAAGGTGAAAAATTAGAGAAAATAGTTGAAGAAAAATTAAGAATGCGAGTACATCAAGCTATGCAAGGAATTATCTATAATTTAAATACTATGCATTCGCGTGCAGGCTCTCAAGTTCCATTTTCTTCTATAAACTTAGGAATACCATATTCAGATGATGCAGCATTAGTATGTGAGGTGTTTTTAAAGGAGTATGAAAAAGGGCTAGGAAAGGGAGAGCAACCTATATTTCCTAATATAATTTTTAGAGTAAAAGAAGGCGTAAATAGGGAGATAGATGACCACTATTATTATCTATATGAACTTGCTTGTAAGGTAGCAGCAAAAAGGATGAACCCAACGTTCATGAATATAGATGCAGATTTTAATAAGGAATATTATGATAAAGGATATATGCCAGCAACAATGGGATGTCGCACATATTTAATGAAAAATGTTAATGGAGAACCAGGATGTAAAGGTAGAGGGAATATAGCACCAATAACCATTAATCTTCCACGTATAGGAATAGAAGCTAATAAAGATATAGATAAGTTTTTTGAGATATTGAAAGATAGATTAGTATTAGCTAAGGAAGCTTTGCTTCATAGATATAATGTACTTAAAAATCTAAAAGTTAAAGATTTACCATTTGTAGCTGGTCAGGGACTTATGAGAGGAGCTGAGGGGTTAGAAGCTGAAGATTCAATAGAGCCAATACTTAAACAAGGAACATGGGGAATTGGATTTATTGGTTTAGCAGAGACGTTATATGCTTTATTAGGAAAACATCATGGGGAAGATCAAGAGGCTAGGGAGTTAGGATTAAGAATAATCAGATTTATAAGAGAATATACAGATAGATTAGTAGAGGAAACCAAGCTTAATTGGAGTTGTTATGCAACCCCAGCAGAGGGATTATCAGGAAAATTTATAAAACAAGATAAAAAAATATTTGGAATAATTAAAGGTGTAACAGATAAAGATTATTATACTAATAGTTTTCATATTCCTGTAAATTATAATATATCAATAAAGAATAAAATTGATATAGAAGCTCCCTATCACAAGCTATGTAATGCAGGACATATTTCATATATAGAAGTTGATGATTCACCTTCGGAGGAAGTTATTATGAATATAATAAATTATGCATATAAAAATACTGATATAAGTTATATCGGAATAAATTTTCATATTAGATATTGTAGAGATTGTGGAGAAACCTTATTAAGCAATGAGAGTAAATGTCCAAAATGCAATAGTAGAAATATACAAGGAATATCTAGAGTAACAGGATATTTGAGTCTTGATGAAAGATTTGGACCTGGAAAGTATGAGGAAAGGATTGATAGAAGATCTCATACAGGAAGTTATAAAAATAATTATGAAATACTATAATTATTATAAAGCCCTCATAGATAATATTTATGGGGGGGTTATTGAGTAAAATGAAGGAATTATAAAAATAATTGCAGATTTGCATATTATAACTAGAATTACTCTAATGATATTGTTTTAAAATGAAATGAAAAATAAAAAACTTGCAATTTTTAGAAAAAAATCTTCTTTTTTTATTGAGAAATTTTATTAGATATGATATCATGGTAAAAAAAGACATATATTTTTTATAAGTCAAATTATAAGAAAATTAAAAGCTATATAAAAATAAAGGGGGCACAAAAATGGCTATTACAAATGTCAATGGAGACAAAAAAATATATATAGTCGATACGACTCTTAGAGATGGGGAGCAAACAGCAGGAGTTGTATTTGCAAATGAGGAAAAAATTACAATTGCAGATATGTTAAGTGAACTTGGGGTTGATCAATTAGAGGTTGGAATTCCAGCTATGGGTGGAGATGAGAAAGAATCTATTAAGAAGATTGTTAAAAGAAATAACGGTAAAAAAAGTATCATGGCTTGGAATAGAGCTGTAATTGAAGATATTGAGCAATCTATAGATTGTGGAGTGGATGCAGTTGCAATTTCAGTATCAGTTTCAGATATTCATATTAAACATAAGCTTAGAACATCAAGAGAATGGGTATTAGAAAATATGATTAAATCGGTTGAATTTGCAAAGAAAAATGGTTTATATGTATCAGTAAATGGGGAAGATGCATCTAGAGCAGATAAGGAATTTTTAGTAGATTTTATTACTGAAGCCAAAAAAGCTGGAGCTGATAGATTTAGATATTGTGATACAGTTGGAATAATGGAACCATTTGTAATAAAAAGCAATATTGAGGAATTATATAAAAGGACAGGCTTTGATATAGAAATGCATACTCATAATGATTTTGGAATGGCAACGGCTAATGCTATTGCAGGAATATTAGGAGGCGCAAGCCATGTTGGTGTGACTGTAAATGGACTTGGGGAAAGAGCTGGAAATGCAGCATTAGAAGAGGTACTAATGGCACTTATGTACGTTTATGGTTATAAAGCTGATGTAGACACAAAAATGTTTAGAGAAATTTCAGAATATGTTGCACAAGCATCAGGAAGAGAGCTTCCTATTTGGAAGGCTATTGTTGGAGATAATATGTTTGCACATGAATCTGGAATTCACGCAGATGGTGCAATAAAGGATCCAAAAAATTATGAGGCTTTTGATCCAGATGTTGTTGGATTACAAAGACAAATAGTTATTGGAAAGCATTCAGGAAAAGCAGGAATAATAAATAAATTTAAAGAGTATAATATACATTTATCTGATGATGAAGCTAAAGATATATTAGAAATGGTTAGAGCTGCTTCTGTTAGATTAAAGAGAACTTTATTTGATAAGGAATTAGTTAAATTATATAAGGAATATAAAATTAATAATAAATAGCAGTTTATAAGGGGGCAAAAAAATGGGAGAAAATATAGTTTATAAAATATTAAAAAAACATATAGTAGAAGGAGTATTAGAAGTTGGGAAGCCTATAGGGTTAAGAATAGATCAAACCTTAACTCAAGATTCAACAGGAACTATGGTATATCTTCAATTAGAAGCTATGGGAATAGATAAAGTTAAGACAAAAAGATCAGTAGCATTTATAGATCATAATATGTTACAACAAGGATTTGAAAATGCAGATGATCATAAGTTCATACAAACTGTTGCTTCAAAGTATGGAATTTATTTTTCTAAGCCAGGTAATGGGGTATGTCATCAAGTGTTTTTAGAAAGATTTACAGTTCCAGGAGATACTCTTATTGGTTCTGATAGTCATACTCCAACTGCTGGAGGAGTAGGAATGCTAGCTATGGGAGCAGGTGGATTAGATGTAGCATTAGCTATGGCTGGTGGAGCATATTATATAAATACTCCAAAGGTATGTAAAATTAATTTAGTAGGAAAATTAAATCCTATGGTAACAGGAAAAGATGTTGTTTTAGAAGTTCTAAGAAAGTTAACTGTAAAGGGCGGAGTTTCTAGAGTTTTTGAGTATGCTGGTGAAGGCGTAATAACACTTTCAGTACCGCAAAGAGCAACTATTACAAATATGGGAGCTGAGCTTGGAGCAACTACATCTATTTTCCCAAGTGATGAGAGAACATTAGAGTTCTTTAAGGCACAAGGAAGAGAAAGTGACTATAAAGAATTAAAAGCTGATAGTGATGCAATTTATGATGAAGAAATAACTATAAATTTAAATGAGCTTAGACCTTTAGCTGCAAAGCCTCATAGTCCTGATAATGTAATGGAAGTTGCTGAAATAGGGAAGATTAAGGTTGATCAAGTGGCAATTGGTAGTTGTACAAATTCTTCTTATGAAGATTTAATGAAGGTAGCAAAAATATTAAAGGGTAAAAAGGTTCATTCAGATGTAAGTCTTGTTATTGCACCAGGTTCAAGACAAGTTATGGAGATGATAGCTAGAAATGGAGCTTTAGCGGATATAATAAGTTCTGGAGCGAGAATTTTAGAAAATGGATGTGGGCCATGTATAGGAATGGGTCAAGCACCAGGAACTGATGGAGTTTCATTAAGAACCTTCAATAGAAATTTCTATGGAAGAAGTGGAACTTTATCAGCTAAAGTTTATCTTGTTAGTCCAGAAACAGCAGCAATATCTGCAATAACAGGAGTGTTAACTGATCCAACTGAAGAAGTGATTGATTTAAATATAGATATGCCAAAGGAATTTATTATAGATGATTCAATGATAATTAAACCGGCAGAAGATGGAGCTAAAGTTGAAATTGTTAGGGGACCTAATATAAAACCCTTCCCAATTAATAAAAAGTTAGGTTGCGAAGTTGATGGAAAAGTATTAATTAAGGTTGAAGATAATATAACAACTGATCATATTATGCCTTCAAACTCAAAATTATTACCTTTTAGATCAAACATTCCATACTTATCAGAGTTTTGTTTTAATACTATTGATACAGAGTTCCCTAAGAGAGCTAAAGAGTATAATGGTGGATTTATAGTTGCAGGTAATAATTATGGTCAAGGATCAAGTAGAGAGCATGCTGCATTAGCACCACTTTATTTAGGTGTAAAAGCAGTAATAGCAAAATCTTTTGCTAGAATTCATAAAGCTAATTTAATTAACAATGGAATAATTCCAATGGAATTTAAAAATGAAAAAGATTATGATAATATTTCTTTACTTGATGATATACAAATAAATAATATTCAAGAGGTATTAGAAGTTGGAGAAGTTTTAATAAGCAATTTAACAAAGAAAGAACATTATATAGTCAAATTAGATTTAACTATAAAGGAAAAGGAAGTAATTAAAGCTGGGGGAAGGCTTAATTATGTAAAAATGAATAACTAAATTTTAATAAGCTGTAGAAAATAAAATCTACGGCTTATTTTACATTTAATTATAAAGTTTTGAGAATATTAATAGTTAATATATAAAGTTTGGAAGTGATTTATTTATGTCTAAATATGTGAGACTTGCTGGAATTGCTTATGAAAGTCTTGTTAATGGACCAGGGATGAGAAGAGTATACTTTGCACAAGGATGTAAGCATAATTGTGAAGGGTGTTTTAATAAGGATACTCATGATTTTAATGGCGGAGAATTAAAAGATATGGATGAACTTATTGATGATGCTATAGGTAATCCTATGTTAAAGGGAGTAACATTTAGTGGAGGTGATCCATTAGAGCAAGCTGAAAGTTTTGTATATATGGCAAAAGCTTTTAAAAAAGCTGGTTTAAATATATGGTGTTATACAGGATATACCTTTGAAGAAATATTAGATAGAATAGAGGAAAACAAAGAGTTAAAAGAATTGATAAATAATATAGATGTTTTGGTTGATGGTAAATTTCAATTAAATAATAAAAAAGAAGGATTAAAATTTAGGGGATCTACAAATCAAAGATTAATTAATATAAAAGAAAGTCTAGATAAAAATAAAATAATAACAATTGAAGTGTAATAAAATTTAAGGTATATATGTATAATGAGTATATGGAATAGGGATTTAGAAAATAAAAAAAGCGCTTACGCGCTTTTTTAATAATGGGGGGATGGGAACCTGTGTATTACAGGTTTTATATTTACATTATAATTATGTACCAAAGCGTAGGTTTCTATACATAAATTTTAAAATATTTTTTATTAACATATAGTAGTATATAAATTACTAAGAAATTTGTAATTAGTTTAATTTTTATTTTGATTATAAAGCGATAAAGAGCTAACACTTATTATAAGTGCCAGCTCTTTATTAAAATATTAGAAATCAGATTGACCAGTTGTTCTTGGGAATGGTATAACGTCTCTGATATTTGACATACCAGTAATGTACATTATTAATCTTTCAAATCCAAGACCGAATCCAGCGTGCTTAGTTTCTCCGTATTTTCTAAGTTCTAAATACCACCAGTAATCTTCTTCCTTAAGACCTAATTCAGCCATTCTAGATTTTAAGACATCAAGTCTTTCTTCTCTTTGGCTACCACCGATGATTTCACCTATTCCAGGAACTAAACAGTCAGTTGCTGCAACAGTTTTTCCATCATCATTTAATCTCATATAGAAAGCTTTGATATCCTTTGGATAATCAGTAACGAATACAGGTCTCTTGAATATTTCCTCTGTTAAATATCTTTCATGTTCAGTTTGAAGGTCAATTCCCCATTCAACTGGATATTCAAAATCTTTACCACAGTTCTTTAACATTTCAACAGCTTCTGTATAAGTAACTTTTCCGAAATCAGAAGAAACTATATGATTTAATTTATCTAATAATCCTTTTTCAACGAATTGATTAAAGAATTGCATTTCTTCTGGACATTCATCCATAACGTATTTAATTACATATTTTAACATGTCTTCTGCTAATTCCATATCATCTTGTAAATCAGCAAAAGCTATTTCAGGTTCAACCATCCAGAATTCAGCAGCATGTCTAGCTGTGTTTGAGTTTTCAGCTCTGAAAGTTGGACCAAAAGTATAAACATTCCTAAATGCTAAAGCATAAGTTTCTGCATTTAATTGTCCTGAAACTGTAAGGTTAGTTTCTTTACCAAAGAAGTCTTGCTTATAATCAATATTTCCTTCTTCAGTTTGTGGAATATTGTGTAAGTCTAAAGTTGTAACTTTAAACATTTCTCCAGCACCTTCACAGTCACTTCCTGTTAAGATTGGAGTATGAGTATATACAAATCCTTGATCTTGGAAGAACTTATGGATTGCATAAGCTGCTACAGAACGAACTCTAAATACTGCAGAGAAAGCATTACTTCTTGGTCTTAAATGTGCAATTGTTCTTAAGTATTCAAAAGTATGTCTTTTCTTTTGTAGTGGATAGTCAGAGTCTGACATTCCTTCAACAACAACTTCTTTAGCTTGAATTTCAAATGGTTGTTTAGCTTCTGGAGTTGGAACTAAAGTACCAACAACCTTTATTGATGAACTAATAGGTAATTTAGAAACATTCTTAAAATTTTCTAATTTGTTATCAAAAACAATTTGAATATTTTTAAAGAAAGAACCATCATTTACTTCTATGAACCCAAATGCATTAGAAGCTCTTAAAGTTCTTATCCATCCTGAAATTGTAACTTCTTTAGATAAGTATTCATCAGTGTTTCTATAAAGTGATTTTACTAAAACTACGTTTTTCATAATAACCTCCTGTTAAAAAAATACGATCTGTTAAGTTATATGAACATTGCTCTTCTCAACCTAAGGAAATACAATAA
>Virginia_p1__coassemble_1081_pt1 | contig 18673 bp, 15 predicted proteins | sample Virginia_p1__metabat2_low_PE_013 | metagenome-assembled genome bin Virginia_p1 | reverse complement strand
GGTATAGCTCAGTTGGGAGAGCACTTGCCTTGCACGCAAGGGGTCAAGGGTTCGAATCCCTTTACCTCCACCAAAAGCTACGATTTAAATCGTAGCTTTTTTTTGCTTTAAAGAATTTTTACAATATAAATGTAGAAATATAACTAAATAAGATATATCATTATATTTTTAATTTATTTATAATAGTGGTATTATAAATATGTATGTGTATTACAATATATGTTAAAGAACAAGGTGATAATTAAATGTCTTTATATAGGGTTAAACAATTTGTTTGGGCAGTAAAATCTTTATCAGAAGATGTTGATACTGCATATGTAAATAAATTTTTAAACAAAAAGGAAAGAAATTTATTTAATAAATTAAGAAAAATGGATAAACAGCACTGTATTAGAGTTAGTAAAGATGCTGTAAGATTATCTGAAGGAAAAAATATAAATTTAAATAGAGTAGCAAAAGTTGCATTATTACATGATATAGGAAAGAGTGAATATAGTCTTAATGTTATAGAAAAATCTATATTAGTGATATTAAATAAAATGACTAAGGGTAGGTTGAAAAAATATAATACAATTAAGGCTATTGATTCATATTATTATCATGCAGAAAAAGGTGCAAATTTGTTAAAGCACTTTAATACATATGATAAGGAATTCTTAGATACAGTTAGATATCATCATAGTAATAAGATAAGTGGAAGTAAATTATTAGATGTAATAAGAGAAAGTGATAATAAAAATTAAATTATGGGGTGAATTATGAAAGCTGATGAAAGAAGAAATAACATTATGGAAATGTTAATAAGAGAAAAAAAGGCTATTAAAGGAACAACATTGGCTGACAATTTTAATGTAACAAGACAAATAATAGTTAAAGATATTGCTATTTTAAGAGCACAGGGAAATAATATAATAGCGACTCCAGATGGATATATGATTAATGATGATAATAGTAGTAGAGTAAAATCGGTTATTGCAGTAAATCATAATCACGAAGACGTTATTAAGGAGCTTGAAATAGTAGTTAAATATGGTGGAATAATAGAAGATGTAATAGTGGAGCATCCTTTATATGGTGAAATAAAAGGTATATTAATGATAAAGAATCTTAATGATTTAAATAAATTTAAAAACTCATTAAAAGAAATAAATGCAAAACCATTATCTGCTTTAACTAATGGAGTACACCTGCATACTATTTCTGCTGACTCTACTGAAAATATGGAGTTAATAAAAGAGGAATTAAAAGAAAATAATTTTATTTTATAAATTAGGGGAATTGAATTATGGATTATGATGTTTTAGTTTTAGGTGGAGGCATAATTGGATGTGCTGTTGCTTATGAATTATCTAAATATAATTTAAATATAGCTGTAATTGAAAAAGAATTTGATATAGCAGATGATATTTCATTTGTTAATACTTCAATAGTATATGATGGTTCAGAAACATCTAATAATGTTATGGCTGGATTAGAGTATATAGGAAATATATTATTAGAAGATTTATGTGATAAATTCAATGTACCATTTAAGAGAATTGGATCATTAAGAGTAGTTAATGATGATAATGGAGTAATTAAATTAAATGAGATGTATGAAAGAGCAATAAGACGTGGAATTGATGGAGTATATTTAATAGATCCAGATGAGGTATATGAAATAGAGCCTAATATTAATGCTGAAGTGAAAAAAGGATTATATTCTCAGAATGTTGCAATAGTAGCTCCTTATGATTTAGCAATTGCATATGCTGAAGTAGCCTTTGATAATGGTGTTAACTTTAGATTAGAAGAAGAAGTTTTAACTATTCAGAATGTTACTAAGGGATTTAGGGTTGAAACTAATAAAAATAAATTTTCTTGTAAAGTAGTTATAAATACAATTGCAAATGAAATTTATATAAATGAAAAGGGAGTAGTTGAAGAAAAAGAATCAAACGATGGAATAAATTCTTTTAAAAACATGAGTTATATTTTACTAGATGATAATTATGAAAATAATTTAGAAAGAATAGTTACTAAAACTTTTGATAAAGATACTTTTGTTGTTTCTACTCCTGTATTAAATGGTGGGTCCCTTATTGGAATAAAAAGTATTGAAAAAACTAGTTTAGATGACAATTTACATTATGCATCTAAATTATTAAAGGGATTAAATAAAAGTAATATAAATAATTTATTTAGGGAAAGTTATGATAAGGATTCTATTGTAGTAGATGATGAAAAAATAGATAAGGGTTATATTAGTGTTATAGGAACACATTACGGAAAAGTTACATTAGCACCAGCTATAGGAAAAATGTTATGTGACACTATTAGTAGTAATTTAAATTGTAGATTAAAAAAGAATTTTATTGATAAAAGAAGAGAGTTTTATCGATTTAGAGAAATGGATAGAAATGAGATTAATGAAGTTATTAACTTAGATAAACGTTATGGAAAGATAGTTTGTATGTGTAACAATGTTTCAGAGGGTGAGATTGTTGATTCTATTAGAAGGCCATTAGGTGCAAGAACAGTTAAAGGTGTTAAGAGAAGAACAGGAGCTGGATTTGGAAATTGTCATGGCTCATATTGTAACGAAAAGATAATTCAAATACTATCTAGAGAGCTAGATAGAAAAATTACTGATATAGTAGATGATTCAAAAAATTCAAATATAATATCAGGTAGAATTAAGGAATTTAAAGATATATAATAGGAGTAGTAAGTATGGGAAAAAAAGATATTTTCACTTCTGTAGTTAGAGTTAAAGGAAGTGATAGGTTTAAAGTTGTTCCTGTTAAAAGTAGTGATGAAGTTGATAAGGAATTATGGATAGAAATGTCTAAAGTTGTTAGTAGATTATATGTAAGTATTCCTATAAAAATGGGAAGTATTATATGTAAGAACATTTTAAATAGTGGAGTAGATATAATTTGCACTAGAGATATTAATACTAAATAAAGCTTTATTATTTGTTTTAAATATTGCTCTTATCTTATTAAAAACATTTGTTAAATTAGGATTTTAAATGTATTGACAAAAAGTAGGAGCTTATAATATATTAATATCATAAATATTATATTAAACCGTTGAAAAGGCTAGTAATAAATTAATTGTTTTAAGAGAGTCAGTGGTTGGTGAAAACTGATAGCAATATTTTATGAATCCACCTTGGAGGGACTGTGATGAGCAGTACGGATAAACCCGTTAGTTTATAAAGAGTGGATAATAATAAATAAGATTATTATCAATTAGGGTGGCAACACGGAGTTCTTCGTCCCTTATATGGGAAGAAAGAGCTCTTTTTTTTATATCAGAAAAAAATAATAATAAGATACACATGGAGGATATTATGTTAGATTTAAAATTTTTAAGAGAAAATCCAGAAATAGTTAAGCAAAATATTAAGAATAAGTTCCAAGATCAAAAGCTTCCTTTAGTTGATGAAGTAATTGCTTTAGATGTAGAAAGTAGAGCTACTCAACAAGAAGCAGATTCATTAAGATCAAACAGAAAAACTATCTCTAAGCAAATTGGTGCATTAATGGGGCAAGGAAAGAGAGAAGAAGCTGAAGAATTAAAAAATAAGGTTAATGAACAAGCAGCTCGTCTTGCAGAATTAGAAACTAAAGAAGCTGAATTAGAAGAAAAAATTAGAAATATAATGTTAGTTATCCCTAATATTATTGATCCAAGTGTTCCAATAGGAAAAGATGATAGTGAAAATGTAGAAGTTGAAAAGTTTGGTGAACCAGTGGTTCCTGAATTTGAAATTCCATATCACACAGAAATAATGGAAAAGTTAAATGGAATAGATTTAGATGCAGCTAGAAAGGTAGCTGGTAATGGATTCTATTACTTAATGGGTAACATTGCAAGATTACAATCAGGAATACTTTCTTATGCTAGAGATTTCATGATTGATAAAGGATTTACTTACTGTATTCCACCTTTCATGATTAGAAGCGAAGTAGTTACTGGTGTTATGAGTTTTGCTGAAATGGAAGCTATGATGTATAAAATTGAAGGTGAAGATTTATACTTAATAGGTACTAGTGAACACTCAATGATAGGTAAGTTCATCGATACTATATTAAAAGAAGAAAATCTTCCACAAACTTTAACTAGTTACTCACCTTGCTTCAGAAAAGAAAAAGGTGCTCACGGAATAGAAGAGAGAGGAGTTTACAGAATACATCAATTCGAAAAACAAGAAATGATAGTAGTTTGTAAGCCAGAAGAAAGTAAAGAATGGTTCGAAAAATTATGGAAAAATACTGTAGCATTATTCCGTTCTTTAGATATACCAGTTAGAACTTTAGAATGTTGTTCAGGAGATTTAGCAGATCTTAAAGTTAAATCTATTGACGTTGAAGCTTGGTCTCCAAGACAAAAGAAATACTTCGAAGTAGGAAGCTGCTCTAACTTAGGAGATGCTCAAGCTAGAAGATTAAAAATCAGAGTAAATGGAGAAAAGGGTAGATATTTTGCCCACACATTAAACAATACAGTTGTTGCTCCTCCTAGAATGTTAATTGCATTCTTAGAAAACAACTTAAATGAAGATGGATCAATTAATATACCAGAAGCTTTAAGACCATATATGGGTGGAATGGATGTTATAAGATAGTATAAATTATAGATATAAGAAAATTAATTTTAATTTTCTTATATCTTATTTTTTTATACTTTTTCATAGAAATATTAGAAAGAGTATTACAAGATATATTGACAAATTTTTGAAATATGTTAGATTTATTATGGGTGGTATTTTAATTAAACCGCACCATATATATTTGAAGTTTGAAGATTAAAAGAAATAGCTCATATCATTTTTTGAATGGGACTTGTTAGTATCACACTCTTTTGGAGGTGATAATTATAAAATTTGGATTTATTGGAGCAGGAAAAGTTGGCTTTTCCTTAGGAAAATATCTAAACGAAAACAATATAGATGTAAGTGGGTATTATAGTAAATCACAGCATTCATCTAAAGAAGCTGCAATTTTTACAAATACGAGACAATATAATAAATTAGAAGATTTAATAAAAAATAGTGATGCTATATTTATTACAACACCAGATAATCAAATTATTGATGTATGGAATGAAATAAAAGAGTTACCTATTAAAGAAAAATTAATTTGCCATTGTAGTGGCTCTATTTCTTCAGAAGTCTTTTCAAATATAAATAATCATGGTGCATATGGTTATTCTATTCATCCAATGTTCGCTATCTCGGACAAATATAATTCATATAAAGATTTATCTCAAGCATTTATAACAATTGAAGGTCATGAAAAACATATTAAATATTTTAAAATGCTATTCACAAAATTAGGAAATGGTGTAGCTGTTATTAGTAAAGATAATAAGACTTTATATCATGCTGCATCAGTAACAGTTAGTAATTTAGTATTAGGATTAATTAATAATGGAGTTAACTATTTAGAGGAATGTGGTTTTACAAAGGAAATAGCCATGGAAGCCTTGTATCCTTTAATAGAATTTAACTTAAAAAATATTAAGGAAAGAGGAACGGTTAATAGTTTAACTGGTCCTATAGAACGAGGAGATTTAACTACTGTTATTAATCATTTAAATGTTTTACGTGAAGAAGATAAAGAATTATATAGATTACTATCAAAAAATATTTTAAAGATAGCAAAAGTAAAAAATTTAGAGCGAGATTATAAAAATTTAGAAGAATATTTAGGAGAATAGTTATGAAAAACACAGCAGTTACATTTAAACAAGCAAAGGAAAAAAATGAAAAATTAACTATGCTTACAGCATATGATTATTCTACAGCAAAAATAATTGATGAAGCTGGAATAAATGGAATATTAGTTGGAGATTCATTAGGAATGGTTTGTTTAGGGTATGAAGATACTTTATCAGTTACTATGGAAGATATGATTCACCATACTAAAGCAGTATCAAGAGGAATAAAAAATACATTAGTTGTAGCGGACATGCCTTTTATGTCATATCAAACATCAGTATATGATGCAGTTGTTAATGCAGGAAGGTTAATTAAAGAAGGTAGAGCGCATGTAGTTAAATTAGAGGGTGGACTTGAAGTATGCGATAAGATAGAGGCTATAGTAAAAGCTTCTATACCTGTTATGGCACATATTGGTTTAACACCTCAATCAGTTAATGCTTTTGGTGGATTTAAAGTTCAAGGTAAAGATGAAGAGGCTGCAAAGAGACTTATAGAGGAAGCTATTGCAGTAGAAAAAGCAGGAGCATTTGCTGTCGTATTAGAATGTGTTCCAGCTAAACTTGCTAAAATTATAAGTGAGAAATTAACAATTCCTACTATAGGAATTGGAGCAGGTTCAGATTGTGATGGACAAATACTTGTATATCAAGATATGTTAGGTATGTATAGTGATTTTACTCCTAAGTTTGTTAAAAAGTATGAAAATTTAGGTGAAAAAATGAATATAGCATTTAAGAAATATATAGAAGAAGTTAAGGATGGAGTTTTCCCTGCAGAGGAACATTCTTTTAAAATAAATGATGAAGTAATTGAAAAATTATATTAGAGGGTAAGGATATGATAGTTTTAGATAAAATAAATGAATTAAGAGATAGAGTAAAAGGGTGGAAATCTCAAGGATTAAAGGTTGGATTTGTTCCGACTATGGGATATTTACATGAAGGACATGAAAGCTTAATAAAAAGAGCTTCAGAAGAAAATGATAAGGTTGTTGTAAGTATATTTGTTAATCCTATTCAATTTGGACCTAAAGAAGATTTATCTACTTATCCAAGAGACTTAGAAAGAGATAGTAAGGTATGTGAAGGGGCTGGAGCAGATATTATATTCCATCCTAAAAGTGAAGAAATGTACTTTGAGGATTTTTCTACCTTTGTTGATATGAATGGATTAACAAGTGGATTATGTGGTAAGAGTAGACCAACTCACTTTAGGGGTGTTTGTACTGTAGTAACCAAGTTATTTAATATAGTATTACCAGATAGAGCTTACTTTGGAGAAAAGGATGCTCAACAATTAGCTATAATAAAAAGAATGGTAAGAGATTTAAATATAGATGTAGAAGTTATAGGTTGCCCTATAGTAAGAGAAAAAGATGGACTTGCTAAGAGCTCTAGAAATACTTATTTATCTATTGAGGAAAGAAGTGCAGCAACAATTTTAAGCAAAGCATTAAATATTGCTAGAGAAAAGATTAAAGATGGAGAAAGAACTTCATCTAATATTATAAGTACTATTAAAGAGATAATTGAATCAGAGAAATTAGCTAGAATTGATTATATTGAGGTAGTAGATAGTTTTTCTATGGAAGGTGTAGACACTATAGAGAAATCAGTATTAGTAGCAATAGCGGTGTTTATTGGAAAAACAAGATTAATAGATAATTTCACATATGAGTTATAGTAGGGAGAGAAGTAACAATGAAAGTAAATATGTTAAAAGGTAAGATACACAGAGCAACAGTTGTACAAGCTGAATTAAATTATGTTGGAAGTATAACTGTTGATGAAGACTTATTAGATGCAGCGGGAATATATGAGTATGAAAAAGTTCATATTGTAGATATAGATAATGGAGCAAGATTTGAAACATATACAATTGCAGGTGAAAGAGGATCAGGAATGATTTGTTTAAATGGGGCAGCTGCAAGATGTGTACAAGTTGGAGATAAAATTATATTAATGGCTTATTGCGATTTAGATACAGAAGAGATAAAAGAGCATAAACCAAAGGTTGTTTTTGTAGATGAAGAAAATAAAGTTAGTAGAATTACTAATTATGAAAAACATGGACAACTTTCTGAATAATAATAAATAAAGTTGTTAGAGAAATATAAAAATTTATGAGAATGATGAATTTAGTATAATATAATACTAAATTCATCATTTTTCATTAATAGCTAAATATAGTATTATGTTAGTTATAATATATAGTTAAGAGGTTAGGATGAGGAATAAGAAGCAAATAACAAGAATATGTGAAAATTGCAGTAAGTGTGGATTACCAATTATAACTTGTATATGCAAGAGTATAAAAGAGGTTGAAACAAAAGCTAAGTTTGTAATTTTATCTAGTGAAAAAGAAGTATATAGAAATACAAATACAGCTAATTTATTAAAACAAATTAATACTAAATCTACGGAAATAATTATTTGGAAAAGGGGTGAAATTCCAAGTAGTATTTTATCTTATATAAATAATGATATTTATAATGTTTATTTAGTATTTCCAATAATGAATAAAGAGATGGAGATAAGAAAAGCTAAATACAATAAAGATAATAATACACCGGTATTTATTATTGTTGATGGTACCTGGAGAGAAGCTTGGAAAATAATAAGAAAAAGTGATTATCTAAAAAACTTACCTATATTATCATTAGAAACAAATAGAGTATCTAAGTTTACGCTAAGAAGAGGTCAAGAAGAAGGAAATTTATGTACAATAGAAGCTGCTATGGAATTGCTTAAAATAAATGATGAAGATATATTAAGTGAAGAGATAAATAAGGGATTTGAGTTGTTTTTAAAGAGCTATAAAGCTGGAGCAAGTGGACATAAAATAAATTTATAATTTTTTTTATAAAAAGTGTTGACATAATATTTATAGGTTGATATAATAACAATTGTTCCGAGGAGAGATGGTCGAGTTGGTTTAAGGCACCGGTCTTGAAAACCGGCGTGCGTGTGAGCGTACCCAGGGTTCGAATCCCTGTCTCTCCGCCAAAAGCTTCTAGCGTTTGCTAGGAGCTTTTTTTTTGAATATATAATTATAAATTATGGTAAAATAAATTTATAAAATCTTTTATAATAGGTTGGGGTATATATGAATAAATTAGATGAAATATTAGAATTTAATAAGGACTTTGTAGAAAATAGAGAATATGAAAAATATAAGTCTAGCAAATATCCAGATAAGAAGTTAGTAATATTATCTTGTATGGATACAAGATTAACAGAACTATTACCAAAAGCACTAAATTTGAGAAATGGTGATGCTAAAATAGTAAAAAATGCAGGGGCTACGATAATGCATCCATTTGGAAGTATTATAAGAAGCATTATAGTTGCTATTTATGAATTCGATACAGATGAAGTATTAGTAATTGGACATAAAAATTGTGGAATGAGTAATATTAATGGTAAAGAAACAATTAATAAGATAATTAATAGAGGAGTTACAAAAGAAACCATAGGAACATTAAATAACTCTGGAATTGATATTAAAAAATGGCTACATGGATTTGATTCTGTAGAAGAGTCTGTAAAAGAAAGTGTAGAGCTTATAAAAAAACATCCTTTAATTCCTAGAGACATTAAGGTACATGGATTAATAATGGATCCTGAAAGTGGTAAATTAGAGGTTATTACTAAGGATTATTAAGTAAATAAAAAAATATAAAAAAAGTTTTTAAAATGTGTTGACATAAATTATAACTGTTGTTATAATTAATCTTGTCTTGGAGAGATGGTCGAGTTGGTTTAAGGCACCGGTCTTGAAAACCGGCGTGCGTGTGAGCGTACCCAGGGTTCGAATCCCTGTCTCTCCGCCAAAAATGGAGAATTACTCAAGTGGCTAAAGAGGCTCCCCTGCTAAGGGAGTAGGCTGGATAATACTGGTGCGAGGGTTCGAATCCCTTGTTCTCCGCCAAAAGCATCTAATATTTATTAGATGCTTTTTTGGCGTTTATGATACTTTTTATACATACAATGACAAAATGACTGTATTAATTTATAAATAACTGAATTAATTCCAAATTTTCCATAATTAATAATTGTAAACGTAAATCTTAAATGGTATACTTTTATATAGTTAAAATAGTATAAGTTATATAGGGAGGGTAATAAATGGAAAATAAGTATGTTATAGGTGTTGATTTAGGTGGAACTAAAATTTACACAGCTTTAGTAGATTTAGAAGGAAATATTATAAAGGAAAAAACAGTTGAAACATTGGCACATGAAGGTGACCAAGCTGTTATGGGAAGAATAGTAGATACAATTAATTATGTTATAGATGGAACAGATAAAAACTTAATAAAATCTATTGGTATCGGTTCTCCTGGACCATTAGACGTTAAAAATGGTGTAATTTTAGAAACTGCTAATTTACCATTTAAAAACTTTGAAATAGTTAAAGCTATAAAAGAAGCATATGATTTACCAACTTATCTAGATAATGACGCTAACGTAGCAACATTAGGAGAGTTTATGTTTGGTGCAGGAAAAGGTACTGAAAATATGGTATTTATTACAGCAAGTACTGGTATCGGTGGAGGAGCCGTATTAAATGGAAAATTATTTAGAGGATCAACAGGAAATGCATTAGAAGTTGGACATATTACTGTATCAACAGAAGGGCCAAGATGTGGATGTGGAAATATAGGATGTGCAGAAGCTTTAGGTTCAGGAACTGCTATTGGTAAAAGAGCTAAAGAAGCTGTATTAAGTAACGTTACAACTTCACTAAAGAATTATGATAATGTTACAGCTAAAGAAGTATTTAAAGAAGCTTCAAATGGAGATAGAGTTGCTAAAAACATATTAAAGAATTCTTTAACTTATCTTGGAATAGCTGTAGCTAATACAATAACAAACTTTGATCCAGAAAAAGTTGTTATTGGTGGCGGAGTAGTTAATGGTGGAGACATAGTTATTGATACTATAAGAAAAGTTGTTGAAGAAAGATGTATGCCTACATTTGTTGAAAACTGTACAGTTGAAAAAGCTTTATTAGGTGGTAAAGCGGGAGTACTAGGTGCTGCAGCTTTAGCTATCACTGAAAGATAATATATATTATATAAACTACAATATATGAAGAGATCATCTTTATATATTGTAGTTTTTTTTATTACATAATTTATGAATATTAATAATTAGAAAAATTTAAAGAACAATAGTATTATTAATTATGGAGGGGAATTAATGTGATTTATGGAGATAAAATATATTTAAGAGAAATATTAAAGGAAGATATTGATGAAACTTATAATTTATGTTCAGATAGTGAAGTATTAAAATATAATGGAAATCAATATGAAAGATTATCAAAGAAGTATATAGTTGAACATTTAAAATATCTAAATATACCTTCAAAAAGAAATTATGTAATAATTAATAAGCAAGGTTATATTGTTGGAGTAATAATTTACTCAGAGGATATGTACACGAGAAGTGTTTATAACATTAGTATAACAATAGGTAAAAGATATTGGAGAAAAGGATATGGATCAGATGCAATAAATGCTATTTTAAAATATTTATTTTTTAAGAGAAGGGTTCATAAGATTGAACTAGAAGTAGTTAGAGAAAATGAAGCAGCTGTTTTATGTTATAAAAAGTGTGGATTTATTGAAGAAGGAATAAGAAGAAAAAAATATTATTATAAGGGTAAGTATTTAGATACTATTGTTATGGGGTTATTAAAAGAGGAATTTAAAGCGTAAGGAGTTGTGTATGGGAATTAGATTTATTTTTGGAAGAGCTGGTGCAGGAAAAAGCTATTATTGTTTAAATCAAATAAAGAAAAAAATAGATAATGATAAGAATAATAAGTTAATAATGTTGGTACCAGATCAATATACATTTCAAACTGAAAAAAAGCTACTAGAGCATGTAGGAGAAAAAGCGTTACTTAGAGCTGAAGTTTTAAGCTTTAAGAGAATGGCTACAAGAGTTTTTGATAAATGTGGTGGAAGAGCTATTAATGTAATAGAGGACTCAGGAAAAAATATGCTTATATATAAACTATTAAAGGATAAAGGAGAAGAGCTTCAGTATTTTAATAGAATAAGTAAGCAACAAGGATTTGTTGGAATAGTATCAAAATCAATTACAGAGTTTAAAAAGTACAATATTTCCGAGGAAATGTTAAAGGAAAAAGAATTACAAATAGATAATAAAGATTTAAGAGAAAAGATTAATGATTTAACTTCTATATATGAAACTTTTAATGAGAATTTGCATAAAGGTTATATAGATTCAGATGATATATTATCTATTTTAGCTCAAAAGCTAAAGAGTTGTGAACTATATAATGATGCAGAAATCTGGATAGATGAATTTACAACATTTACTCCACAGCAGTTAGAGGTACTAAAGGTATTAGCTAAACAATGTAAAAATTTGAATATTACTTTATGTAGTGATGGAGAAATTCAGTTTACTGAAGGTGAAACTGATATATTTGATGTAATAAAAAATACTGAAAATAGAATTTTAAAGATGATGCAAGAAAATAATATTTCCTATAAAGAGCCTGTGAATTTAAATAAGGAAAATATTTATAGATTTAAAGAGAGTAAGGAATTAGGTCATATAGAAAAATATTTCTTTAACTTCCCTTTTAAAATATATAAAGGCAACTGTAAAGATATAAGATTATATAAAGCCAATAATAATTATTCTGAAATAGAATGGGTAGCACAAGATATATTAAGGCTTGTTAGGGATAAAGGATATAGATATAAGGATATTGCTGTTGTTTGTAGAGAAATTGATAGTTACGATAAAATAACTTCAGTTATATTTAATGAATATAATATTCCATATTTCCTAGATAAGAAAAGAGAGATATTAAGCAATCCATTAGTGGTACTAATAATATCCGCATTAGAAATATTAGTTACTAATTGGTCTTATGAAAGTGTATTTAAATACGTAAAGAGTGGTCTTATAACATTAGAAACAAATTTTATTGATAAATTAGAAAATTATATTTTAGCTAATGGGATAAAGGGATATAAATGGACTAGAGATTTATTAATATCTCAAGATGAAGAATTAACACAAGAAGAAATTGAAATCTTTGAGTATATGGAAGAAATCAGAAGACCAATAATTAATTTATATAATAAGATAAAAGTTGATGTTACAGTAAGAAAATATTGTACTGCGTTATATGAATTTTTATTAGAAATAAATGCTTTTGAAACTATGGATAAATGGCTTGATAATTTTAATGATAAGGGAATGCAAGATAAAATTAAGGAATATACTCAAGTTCCATCTATAGTAATGGATATGTTAGATCAAGCTGTAGAAGTATTAGGAGATGAAGTAGTTGATTTAAAGACTTTTTCTAAAATATTAATATCAGGATTTGAAGAAAAAGAAATTGGTGTAATTCCTATGGCATTAGATCAAGTAAATATAGGTGATATAGCCAGAATAAAAGGTAGAGATGTAAAGGCACTTTACATAGTAGGAGCTAATGATGGTGTGTTACCTTCTGCTAATAAAGATGAGGGTATATTATCTGATGAAGATAGAATTGAGCTTAAAAGTATGGGAATTGAGCTTGCTAGTGATACAAGAAGTAGGGTATTTGAAGAGCAATTTATGGTTTATACAGCATTAACAATCCCTTCGAATTATTTAATGATTACTTATCCAATGGCAGATTTTGAGGGTAAATCATTGAGACCTTCAATAGTAATACCTAGATTAAAGAAGATATTACCTAGATTAAAAGAAGAAAGTGAGATATTTAATAGCAATTTATTTGATGATAAATATCATAATATAACTGCACCAGTACCAACATTTAATGAACTTATAGAAGCATTAAGAAGAGAATATGAAAATGAAGAAATCGAACCATATTGGGTAGAAACATTTAAGTGGTTTGAAGAAAGTGAAGAATTTAAAGATAGAACTAAAATTATATTTAACGGATTAAACTATACTAATTTAGTTGAAAGGATACCAAGAGAAAAAATAAAGAGACTTTACAGTAATGACAATGGAAGACTAATATTTAGTGTTTCGAGAATAGAAAAATATGCACAATGTCCATTTAGTTATTATGTTCAATATGGATTAAAGGCTAAGGATAGAAAAGTGTATGAATTTACAGCTCCAGACCTAGGTTCATTTATGCATGATATATTAGATCAGTTTACTAATAAAATAAGAAAAGATCATATATTATGGGGTGATTTAACTAAGGAGAGATGTAGTGAAATAGTAAATGAGCTAGTTAATAATAAGTTAAGAAATGAAACTAACTCAATATTAAATAGTAATAAGAAATATCAATATTTTTCTGAAAGATTTAAAAAGACTATAACTAAATCAGTAACTGTAATATCAGAGCAAATGAGAAAAGGTGAGTTTGATATATTTAAAAGTGAATTTGACTTTGGAGATTTTAAAGATTCAGATCCTATTAAATTAGAGTTACCTTCAAAGGAAACAGTATATTTAAAAGGTAGAGTAGATAGAATTGATAAGGTTGATTTAAATGGAGAGACATATATAAGAATTGTTGACTATAAGTCAGGCTCTAAGAATTTTGATTTAAATGAATTATATTATGGTCTTCAAATACAGTTATTAGTTTATTTAGATGCAATACTTAAAAACTCTAAGCAAATCTTAAAGACTCAATGTATGCCTGGTGGAATATTATACTTTAAAATTGATAATCCAATAATTAAGTCTAAAAAAGCTTTAACAGAAGAGGAAATTCAAGTTGAAGTATTAAAAAAGCTTAAGATGGATGGATTGTTATTAAAAAATGTTGAGCTTGTTAAAGCAATGGATAAAGATATGGAGACATATTCACTTGTAATACCAGCAGCATTTAAAAAGGATGGAGATTTTACAAGTACTAGTTCTGTAGTAACAGAAGAACAATTTGAACTTTTAAGAAAATATGTTAATGATAAGATGATTGAAATTTGTGAGGAAATGCTTAGTGGAGAAGTAAAAATAGAGCCTTGTAAATCATCTAAAGTAACTTATTGCGATTATTGTGATTATTCGGCAATATGTCAGTTTGATACTTCTATTAGAGATAATAAATATAAGATTATATTAAAAAAGAAAAAAGATGATTTATGGAACTCTATGATTAATAAAGTAAAGGAAGAGGAGGGAGAGTAATTATGTCAGGTACTAAATGGACTAAAGAACAACTTCAAGCTATAGAAACTAGAAGATGTAACTTACTTGTAGCAGCAGCTGCAGGTTCAGGAAAAACAGCAGTTTTAGTAGAGAGAATTATAAGAATAATAACTAATGAAGAAAATCCAGTAGATATAGATAGGCTTTTAGTTGTAACATTTACTAGTGCTGCAGCGGCAGAAATGAGAGAAAGAATAGCAGCTGCTATATCTAAAGCATTAGAAAATAATCCTAACTCTAAAAACCTTCAAAGACAGCTTACTTTATTAAGTAGAGCTAATATTACTACTATGCATTCCTTTTGTTTAGATGTAATTAAAAATTATTTTTATACTATAGATTTAGATCCTAGCTTTAGAATAGGTGATGAAACTGAAGCAACTTTAATGAAAAATGAAATAATTGAAGAGCTTTTTGAAGAATATTATGAAGAAGATAATGAAGAGTTTAAAGAGTTAATTGAAGCATATAGTGGTTCTAAAGATGATGAAAAACTAAAGGAAATGATACTTTCATTATATAGGTTTTCTATGAGTGGACCTTGGCCAGAGCAATGGTTAATAGAAAAAGCTGAAGATTTTAATATAGATACAATTGAAGATCTTGATAAAAGTCCGTGGGTTAAGGTGTTAAAAGATAGCTTAAGAGTGGAATTAGTAGGTTTTTTAAATATGTATAAAAAGGCTATTAATATTATTAATGATACTGATGGATTAGCTCCTTATTTAGATGCTTTTAATAGTGATTATGATTATTTAGAAAGAGCATATGTAAGTTTAGATGAAAATTTAAATAGTATATATACTGCATTAAATTCTATTACTTTTATTAAGTTAAAGACAGTAAAGAAAAATCAAGTTTCAGATGAAAATGCCCAAAATTCAGTTAAAAGTATAAGAGATTCTGTAAAGAAAAAGATTAAAGCTTTAATAGAAAGTACATTTGAATTTACTCCTCAAGAAGCATTAGATGGAATAATAGGAGTATATCCTTTTATGAAGACTTTAGCATCTGTAACACTTGAATTTTCTAAGAGATTTAATGAAAAGAAAAGAGAAAAGAATATATTAGATTTTAATGACTTAGAGCATCTTTGCTTAAAAATATTAATAGATAGAGATGAAAATAATAATATAGTTCCTTCTAAGGTTGCAGAACACTTCATGGAATTCTTTGATGAAGTTTTAGTTGATGAATATCAAGATTCTAATAACGTTCAAGAAACTATAATAGACTTAGTTTCAAGAAGAAGATTTGAAGAAGCTAATGTATTCATGGTTGGAGATGTTAAGCAAAGTATATATAGATTTAGGCAGGCAAAGCCAGAGTTATTTCTAGATAAGTATAATAGATACTCTTTAGAGGAAGGTACTAATGATAGAAAAATTCAATTATATAAGAATTTTAGAAGTAGGCAAGAAGTTATAGAAGGGGTTAACTATATATTTAAAATGGTTATGTCTAAAACTGTAGGAGAACTGGAATATACTGATGAAGAAGCCTTAAATTTAGGAGCTAGTTTTGAAAGTGCTAATGATGAAGAGTCAATAGTTGGTGGAGAAATAGAACTTCATATATTAGATAAATCAGGAATAATAAAAGATAAGGATGAAGATTATTCTGATGATGATAATGAAGAAGGTTCTAAAGAAGAGGAAGAAGACATTGATGGAATAACTCTTGAAGCTAAAATAGTTGCTAAAAGAATAAAGGAATTATTTGAAGATAAAGATGGTAAAAAGTTTAAAGTATTTGATAAAGATACTAAAGAATATAGAGATGTTAAGTATAAAGATATAGTAATTCTTTTAAGAGCAACAAAGAATTGGTCAGAAATATTTTTAGATGAATTAGGTTCTGAAGGTATTCCTGTATATGCCGATACTGGTAGCGGATATTTTGAATCTATTGAAATAAGAACTATTATGTCTCTTTTAAAGATAATAGATAATCCTCTGCAGGATGTTCCTATGATAGCAACATTAAGGTCACCTATAGTAGGGTTTACAGCAGAGGAATTAAGTGATTTAAGATTATTAAATAAGGACTTATATTTTTATGAAGTAATAAAGGAAGTATCAGAAGGTATTCATAAAGTAAACGAAGAATTAAGTTTTAAATGTAATAAGTTTATGGATGATTTATCAAAGTGGAGAGAAAGAGCAATTTATACTCCTATAGATGAATTTATTTGGTATTTATATATGGATACTGCTTTCTATGGATATGTTGGCGCAATGCCTAATGGTAAGTTAAGGCAGGCAAATTTAAAGATTCTTTTCCAAAGAGCAAAGCAATATGAAAGCACAAGCTTTAAAGGTTTATTTAATTTTATAAACTTTATTAATAAGCTTAGAAAGTCTTCTGGGGATATGGGAAGTGCTAAGGTTCTTGGTGAGAATGAAGATGTAGTAAGAATTATGAGTATTCATAAAAGTAAAGGTCTTGAGTTCCCTGTAGTATTTACTAGTGGAATGGGAAAACAATTTAATTTAATGGATTTATCAAATTCTATTTTATATCATGAGGAGCTAGGGTTTGGACCTAATTTTGTTAATTTAGAAACTAGAAATTCATATTCTACATTAGCAAAGGAAGCTATAAAGAAAAGAATAAGATTAGAAACTCTTTCTGAAGAAATGAGAATACTTTATGTTGCATTTACTAGAGCAAAGGAAAAGTTAATAATAACTGGAGCTACTAGCGATTTAGAAAAAGCAATTAGTGGATGGATATCATCAGCATCCTTAGATGAAAATATAGTTTTGCCTTCTGAAGTTTTAAAAGGAAAATCATATTTAGATTGGATTGCTATGGCTATGTGTAAGCATACCTGTGGAGAAAAACTTAGAGGGGTAACGGGTGCCACTAGAGACTTAATAACAAGTGACTTTTCCACATGGAATATTAAATTCTGGACAAAAGACTTATTAACAGTGGATAAAAATTTAGAGCCTGTGGATAAATTTGAAGATGAGAGCTTGTTTATAACTTCTAAAAATATAGTTGTGGATAAAGAAATTCAAAGAAGACTTGATTATAAATATAAGTTTATAGAAGGTGCAATGTTACCAAGTAATATTTCTGTTTCTGATTTAAAGAAAAAAGAATTTACTTATGGTGATGAAGTACATGATACCGTTGAAGTATTTAAAGAAAAGGAAGTTTTAAAGCCTAAATTTTTAAAAGAGGAAAAGGGATTATCGGCAGCAGAAAGAGGTACTGTAATTCACTATGTTATGCAGAGATTAAATTATGATAGGGTGAATACTATTGGTGAGATTAAAGCTCAAATAGAAGAAATGGTATTAGATAATTCATTAACTGAAAAGGAAGCCTCAACAGTTTGGTATAAGAAAATTTATAATTTCTTTAATAGTAATTTAGGAAAAAGATTAATAAAGGCTTATAAAGAAGGAAGATTAGTAAGTAGAGAATTACCTTTCTTTACTGAATTAAGTAGTGTTGAATATAAACCAGAATTAAATAAGAAAGTTTATATTGATGAAAAAATAAGACTTCAAGGTATAATAGATTGTTTCTTTGAAGAAGAGGATGGAATAGTTCTTTTAGACTATAAGACTGATTATGTAGAAGAGGGGAACGAAGAAGAAATAATAGATAGATATAGATCACAGCTTAAGTATTATAAAGATGCTTTAGAGAAAATAACTGAAAAAAAGGTTATGGAAAGTTATCTTTACTTATTTGGAATAGATAAAGAAGTTTTATTATAAATAAAAAAGCGTTGAACTTAGAAATAAGTACAACG
>Virginia_p1__coassemble_911_pt1 | contig 26494 bp, 28 predicted proteins | sample Virginia_p1__metabat2_low_PE_013 | metagenome-assembled genome bin Virginia_p1 | reverse complement strand
CTTATTTAAATTACATTCTTTCTACACTTTCCATTCCTAATAAATCTAATCCTTGTTCTAAAACATTTTTAACAAGATCTATTAAACTTAACCAAGATGATTTTTTAGCCTCATCTTCTTCTGATAATATTCTTGTATCATTATAGAACTTATTAAAGTTATTAGATAGTTCATAGATAAATTCACATATCTTATGAGGTGCTCTATCTCTAAAGCTTAACTCAATAACTTCATTAAATTTAGCTAATTGAAGCATTAATCCTCTTTCTGCTTCACTTTGAGGTACTAAAATACCATTTTCCTCATTAAAGCCTTCTGCTTTATTTAATATAGATTTAATTCTTACGATTGTATATAAAATATATGGCCCAGTATTTCCTTCAAATGAAGCAAATCTTTCTATATCAAATACATAATCTTTAGCCGCTTGATTTGATAAATCACCATATTTTAATGCAGCTAATCCAACCTTTGAAGATATTTCCTCAACATCTTCTTCTGCAATATTTTTATTGTCCTTAAGTTTTTCCTTACCTGCTTCTTTAATCATATTTATTAAATCTGCAAGTCTCATTACTCCACCCTCACGAGTCTTAAATGGCTTACCATCTTTTCCGTTCATTGTACCGAAACCTATAAAGTCTAAAACAGTATCTTCATGTGCTATTCCAGATTTCTTAGCAGCTCTAAAGAATTGTTCATAATGTAGTCCTTGTCTTTTATCTGCTAAGTATATTATTTCATCAGCACTCATATCTCTAACTCTTTCTACAACAGTAGCTAGGTCAGTAGTTCCATATAAAGATGCTCCATCTGATTTTAATAATAATAGTGGTGGAACTGGACTCTTATCAGTTTCTTCACTTACATCAAATACTAAAGCCCCTTCACTTTCTTGAGCAAATCCTTTTTGCTTTAACTCTTCTATCATTTCTGGAATTAATTTTTGTGCATCACTTTCACCATTCCATAACTCAAAATCAACATCTAATGCTCCATAGTTTTTCTTTAAATCAGTAACTGAAACATTTAATATATGTTTCCATAAAGCAACATATCCTCTTCTACCTTGTTGAAGCTCAACTGTAGCTTGTTTTGCTGCTTCCATAACTTTTTCATCACTCTTAGCAAGCTTACTTGCATATGGATATATATCTTCAAGCTCATCTATTGTAAATGGTGCTTCTGTTGGATACTCTCCAGTAAAGCTTTCATCAAAGTATGGTAAAGATGGATTTCTTCTTTCAACCTCTGATATTACCATTCCCATTTGAAGACCCCAGTCTCCTAAATGAACATCACCAACCACATTATGCCCTAAGAACTTTGCAATTCTTTTTATACTTTCACCAATTATTGCTGATCTTAAATGTCCAATGTGTAATGGCTTAGCAACATTTGCTCCACCGTAATCAACAACTATTTTCTTAACTTCTGTAGTCTTTGAAACTCCAAAGTTTTCATCCTTATTCATTTTATTAACATATTCTATTAAGAATTCATCATTAACATTCATGTTAATAAATCCAGGTGCTACAGCCTCTAATTTTGAGAACATATTATTATCATTTAATTTTTCAACAACCTCTTGAGCTATTATCATTGGAGCTTTTTTATGTTTCTTAGCATTTGCTAAAGCTCCATTACATTGATACTGACATAAATCAGGTCTATTTGATACATTTACCTTTCCTGTTTCTCTTTCGTATCCAAGCTCTTCAAAAGCATTTTTTACTACATTATTTATTTCATCAATAAATATTTTCATAACTTTACCTCCTTAATTGTCTTAAACATATAAAAATCCGTCTCTTTTCATACAAAGAGACGGAATATTTCCGCGGTACCACTCAATTTAACTAAAAAATTAGTTCACTCAAAACTTTAACGCAGTTAACGACATACCCTCATATAATTTATACTCAGGTAGCTTCTCCAAGTTCCTCTTCCTTACTCTATATTTTATAGGGCTTACACTCTACCCCTACTCGCTGTAAAATATAATTGAATAAGTACTCTTCTTTTCATAGAATTTTTTATATTTTAATTATTTCATTTTTTTAATAATATATTCATTATCTTATATTATATATTTTAAAATCATATATTACCACAATAATTTTCAATTAATTAATATATTACATATTTTTAGATTTCTCTGCACATTTTTCAACTGCACTTATAACAGTATTTCTAAATCCATTCTTTTCAAGATCTATTACTGCTTCTATTGTTGTTCCACCTGGTGAACAAACTTCATCCTTTAACACTCCTGGATGCTTTCCTGTTTCTAATGCTAACTTAGCTGAACCTAATATACTTTGCTCTGCTAGCTTATAAGCTTTAGCTCTAGGTATACCTAACTTAACCCCAGCATCAGCCATTGCTTCTATAAACATAAATACATAGGCTGGTGATGATCCACATAATGCTATAAATGCATGAAAGTCTTTTTCTTCAAGAATTTCATACTTTCCAAATAAATTATATAATTCACCAACATGTTCTACTTCATCTTCATTAATAAATTTATTAGGACATATTGCTGACATTCCTTCACCAACTAATGCTGGTGTGTTAGGCATAGTTCTAACAACTTTAACATCCTTATCAAACCATTGCTCTATTTGAGCTATTGTTATACCTGCTGCTATAGAAATAATAACAGTATCTTCTTTAATACTATTTTTTATTTCTTCTATAACTTCCTTAAAGAAATATGGCTTAACTGCTAAAAATAATATATCAGCTACTTCAGCAACCTCAATATTCACTGTTGTTGTTTTTACAGCAAACTCATCACTTATTTTTTCAGCTGAAGTTTTGCTCTTTGTAGATACAATAATATCATTTTTGTTAATATCATTAGACTTAACTAAGGCCCCTAGCATAGCCTTGCCCATATTTCCGCAACCTATAAAACCAATTTTTTTATTCATATCTCTTTCCACCCTTCTCATTATTAACGCATAATAAAAATTTTTATATTTATATACTAACAAAAAACTTATCCACAGTCTTCTTTGTTTAAAGTTTTCCACAGATAATAGGTTTTTTCTTATAAAATATTTTTTTTAATTTATCCACAACTTTTATTTATAAAAAATACCCTAAAGTATATAATTTCTTAAAACTTTAGAGTATTTATATTTATTCCTTATGTACTAGGTCAAGATCAGCAAACTTAGAGTGAGCTCCAATCCAAGCCATCTTAACAGTTCCAACCGGACCGTTTCTTTGTTTTGCTATAATACACTCACCAATACCTTTTTCTTCAGTTTCTTTGTTATAATACTCATCTCTATATAAGAACATAACAACGTCGGCATCCTGCTCAATTGACCCTGACTCTCTTAAGTCAGATAGCATTGGTCTATGGTCAGCTCTTTGCTCTGGTGCACGAGATAACTGTGATAATGCAATTACTGGACATTCCATTTCTTTTGCTAAGGCCTTAATAGATCTTGATATTTCAGATACCTCTTGTTGTCTATTATCGCTACCAGCACTACCTGACATAAGCTGTAAGTAGTCAATAAGTATCATATCAATACCATGCTCCATTTTTATTTTTCTACACTTAGATCTCATATCCATAACACTAATACCAGCAGTATCATCTATGTAGATTCTTGCCTTTGCTAAAGGACCTGTTGCCCTTGCAATTCTTTCCCAGTCATCATCCTCTAAGTTACCTGTTCTAAGCTTTAACATATCAACGTTAGCCTGCGAACACAAAAGCTTATATGCTAATTGTTCTTTAGACATTTCCAGGGAAAATATAACTACACTTTTTCCTTCTTTTAAAGCAGCATTTTCTGCAATATTTAATGAGAATGTTGTTTTTCCCATAGATGGTCTGGCAGCAATAAGTACCATATCACCCTTTTGGAATCCAGATGTTTTAGCATCTAAGTCCTTAATACCAGATCCAACCCCTGTTATGGCTCCTCTATTATTAAATAATCTTTCGATTTCTAAAAAACCTCTTTCAAGTACATTAGAAAGCGGCTCATATTCTTTAGAATCCTTCTTCTCTGCTATATCAAAAACCTTTTTTTGAGCTAAATCTATTACCTTTTCAACATCTCCACCACTATTATAACTTTCTTCAATAATAGATGTAGATGCTTTTATTAACTTTCTTAAAGTAGATTTTTCTTCTACTATTTTTATATATGAACTTAAATTAGCTGTTGTAGGAACAGATGCACTTAACTCAGATATATAAGTAACTCCACCAGCCTTATCTAACATATCAGTAGTCTTTAAATACTCTAATATAGTTACTAAGTCTACCGCCATATCCTTAGCATACATTTCCTTTATAGCTTTATATATAGCCTTATGTCCATCTCTATAAAAATCATCTTCATTAAGCTTTTCTAAAACTTGAGCAATGGCACTTTTATCTATTATCATTGCCCCTATAACGGACTGCTCTGCTTCTATGCTTTGTGGTAAACTTCTCATCATAGGTGCTTCCATAAATAATCCACCTCCCAATTTTTTTATTGTATTTTCTGATTCTTTTTCTATATATAACTTATTATATCAAAACGCCTTCATTTTACTATGTTATTTGTATAATAAATTTATTTCTTCACATAATAAAATTAAGCTTCCTATACTAGGAAGCTTAATCTACATTACTTCTCAAATACTATCTCCATTAGTTCCTCTATATGACTTATAGATTTAACTTCAATATCTTCAAGTCCTAGAGGAACTTCTTTTTCGTTATCTTTAGGGATAGCAACAAGTTTAATTCCTTTTCTTCTAGCCCCGTATATCTTTTCAAATATACCTCCAACTGGCTTAACATTTCCTCTTAAAGAAATTTCACCTGTGATAGCAACGTCTTGACGAATTGGTCTTTCTGTAAGAGCACTTATTATACAAACTGTAATAGCAGCTCCAGCTGATGGTCCATCAATTTGACCACCACCAATTACATTAACATGGACATCATAATCCTTTATATCTTTATCTGTGATCTTTCTAATTACAGATGCTGCATTAAATACAGAATCTTTTGCCATAGAACCTGCAGTGTCATTAAACTTAATTGTTCCATGACCTTTTTTCTTAGCTGGGAATACTGTTGATTCAATTTCTATTGTAGAACCTAAGAATCCACTTACTCCTAATCCATATACATGACCAACTTCATATTTATCTAAATTATCTAATCTTTCAAATGGAGAATATCTTCCTATTGAAATAACTTCTTCAACATCTTTTAAAGTTATCTTACTACTTTCTTCTTCACCACTTGTATTAAATAATGAATATCCATATGCATCAGATAATATATTTACAGCCTTTCTACCTTCAATTGTATATTGGCTTATTAATTTCCCAACTCCATCTTCTAGTTCTACATTTAATTTTTCAGATGCATTATTAACTATTCCCTCTATATCTTTTGAAGATAATGGTTCAAAATACACCTCTGTACATCTAGATCTTAATGCCGGATTTATCTGACTTGGATCTTTAGTAGTTGCACCTATTAAAACAAAATCAGCTGGTGCTCCCTTTTCAAATAAATATCTTATATATTCAGGGATATTTTCATCATCTGGATCATAATAAGAAGATGAAAACTCTACTCTTTTATCTTCTAAAACTTTTAATAATTTATTTTGAAGTATATCATCTAATTCACCAATTTCATCGATAAATAATACTCCGCCATGAGCCTCAGTAACTAATCCTGTTTTTGGCTCTGGAACACCTACTTCAGCTAAATCTCTCTTACTTCCTTGATATATAGGGTCATGTACTGATCCTAATAAAGGATTTGTTATTTCTCTTGGATCCCATCTTAATGTAGTTCCATCAACTTCAACAAACTTTGAATCATCATCAAAAGGTGTGAATCTTAGTTTTTTAGCAGCTTCTAATGCAAGTCTTGCTGCTGAAGTTTTACCTACTCCTGGTGGCCCATAAAGAATTATATGTTGAGGATACGGCGAAGACATTTTTGATATTAATGATCTTACTGCTCTCTCTTGACCAACTATTTCATCAAAGTTTTCAGGTCTTAAAAGTGACATAACATTTTTATTAATATGCTTTGCATCTAACTTTTCTAATCTTTCTAACTTTGCTGTAGTCTTTGTATTTTCTTTTCCTTTTTGCTTTTTAATTATAGACAATTTAAGTTCATCCATAAACTTATCTTGTCTTTCAACTAAAGCTTTTTCTACTTCTGATTCTATTTTATTTTGAACATATTTTTTTGCTATATTTTCTGATATCCAGTAGATAACATCCTCTAATACTTCTTGAGCTGTCTCATCTGTCGGAACAACCTTTGCTCCATTCCCATCAGATGCTATAACATTTAATGCATATATTCTTTCATTTATATCTGTTGAGTTAACATATTTTTGTAGCTTAAATCTTACTGTTCTAGCTCTAATTGCACCTTCATCTAAAACATTTTTAAGAACATCAAATAATACATTAACCTTTGCTTCTATTGGTAAGTCACTTGTTAGAATTCCTTCTAAGTTAACCCCTTCGTTATATAAATTCAATGTTAATCCTCCTTATTGCTTAGGAACAATAATAACTTTCATCTTTGTAGATACTTCTGGATATAATTTTACTTCTACTTCATATTCTCCAGCAACCTTTATAGTATTTACAACAATTTTCTTTTTATCTATTTTTAAATTAAATTGACTATTAACTACTTCTGCTACATCTTTATTAGTTATTGCTCCAAATAATCTTCCGTTATCTCCTGCCTTAGCATTTATAGTAACTTCTTTACCTTTTAGTTCAGCAGCTAATTTTTGTGCTGCTTCTAATTCAGCAAGCTTCTTTTTTCTTTCATTTTCCTTCTTAGCATTAACAACGTGTAATGCATTTGCAGTTGCTTCTTCAGCTAATTTCCTAGGAAATAAATAATTTCTAGCATATCCATCTGATGCCTCTATAACATCACCTTTTTTACCCATTTTCTTTACGTCTTGTAATAAAATTACCTTCATATTATACACCTATCCTTTAAAGTTTTATTCTTTTAGTTTTAAATGTTTTTTTATTGCTTCTTTTAGCATATATAATGCTTCATTCATTGGTTCATCTAACTTAGCACCAGCCATATTCATATGACCACCACCACCAAGTTCTTCTAATATAACTTGAACATTACCCTCTCCAGTTGATCTTCCACTTATAATAATAGAATTATTTATTTCACATAATACAAAGCATACATCTATACCTGATATTCCCAATAATTCATCAGCAGCTCTTGCAACAATTACAGTATTATTTACCGCACTCGGACAAACCGCTATAGCTAGATTATCATATACTTTGGCACTCTTAATAGTCTCTGAAATTAATAAATAATCTTCTAAACTATCAGTAAACATCTTTTTAACCTCTATTGTATCTGCACCTAAAGATCTTAAAAAGGCTGCAGCATCAAATGTTCTTACTCCTGACTTAAACTGGAACCCTTTAGTATCCATAAAAATTCCACCTAAAAGTCCTTCAGCTTCAATCTTTGATATCCTTGGCTTTTGTAGCATATATTGTATCAATTCAGTTACCATCTCTGATGTAGAAGAGGCATAAACTTCTATATAGTTTAGTAATGCTCCTTCTATTATATCAGGGCTTCTTCTATGATGATCTATTATTATCTTTCTATTAATCTTTTCAGCTATATTTAAATTGCTTACATATCCCTTATTATGAACATCAACTATTATTAATAATGTTTTATCATTAATTGCCTTTTCAGCTTCACTGCTTGAAATTAATAAATTATCATACTTACTATCACTCTTAAGCTTATTCATATAATAATCAATCGCATTTATATCATTATCTATAATGATATTACAACTCTTTCCTAACTGTCTTATAGCTGACCATAGCCCTACAGATGCTCCAAATGCATCCATATCAGGGTTTTTATGTCCCATAATAAGTATATTGCTACTCTCAAAAATTAACTCTCTTAAAGCTTTTGCAATTACCCTGGCCCTAACTCTTGTTCTTTTTTCAAGTTCTCGAGTATTTCCACCAAAGAAGCTTATCTTTTCGTTATTTTTAATAACTACCTGATCTCCACCTCTACCTAGTGCTAATTCCCTAGCAGTCATCGCATTGTTATAATTTTCTTGTGAATTATCTCCACCCCTACCAATTCCAATGCTCAATGTAACTTCTAACTTATTACCTCTATCAATATTTGATATTTCATCTAATATGCTAAACTTACAATTAATTTCATCATTAATATATTTATCTTGTACTGATAAACAATATTTATTATATTCATATTTAATAATCATAGATTTTAATTTTTTGCTATATGAATTTATAGCTTTTTCTACCTCTGCGGCTAACATTGGTCTATTCGCTTCATCAGTTACCTCTAATGCTTCTGATAAATTATCTACTTCTATTAACATTATACTTTCTCTAGTTGAATATAAATCTCTTAAGTTGCTTACTTCATTAAAATATACTATATATTTTTGTTTAACATATGACTCATTTTCATTACTTATATTAGTAGCATATATGCTATAAAAAGAATCTTTTATTTTTACTCTTTGTCTTAAATCTTTATCACACTTTAATAGCTTTTGCAAATCAAGATTTCTACCTATACTAAGTATATTTTGCTCTTGCAGATCTAATAAATTTAATTCTTCTTTTAATCTCTTATTAGCCCAAAGTATATTACCCTCATTATCAATTAAAGCCAATGGATATGACATATTAGAAATATTATCATTTATATTTGCCTTAATTCTTGTAGTTAAAGTATCTACCTTTTCATTGTATAGTCCCCTATTAATATCCAAATACTCATTAAAAACTACATACATTAGCAGAACTGTTCCTGCTAAATAAAACGCCTTAATATAGTAAAGAATTATTACTAAAATAATAATTGCAAATGATATTAATAATTTTCTATACTTTTTGAGCTTTTTTTTCATAAAAGCCTCCTAAATTTTATATTAATAACGTCCCTTAATATGATTTTGAAGCTTCGTTAAACTCTTACCTTCTTTTTCATATTCATGTTCTTCAGCTATTCCTAATTTTAATTTTTTTCTCATTTCGTCATCTACTTCGTTACAACTATAACCTAACTTTTGTGCTAATACATATAAAATTACAATTGCTCCTGATATACAGTTTAATATAGAATCTTTAGCTACATTAGTACCTCTTGTTAACAGCGAAAAAAATTCACCTATTATACATAACAAATTAGCTTTAAGCTCTTCTATAATTTTAATATTAGCCATAATATTTAGCTCTTCTTTTTTCTTCACTAAATTCTCACCCCTATTCAATCCCTTGTATCTTTATTTTAATTATTTTTCTTTATTAATGCAACTAAATAGGCGCTCGAATTACAAATTATGTAATTATTTTGAAATATAAAAATAAAAGCCCCTGAAAATCAGGGGCTAATAAACTTATTACTATTCAGTTGTGAATGGTAATAAAGCTATGTTTCTTGATCTCTTGATAGCATCAGTTAATTGTCTTTGATGCTTAGCGCAAGTACCAGAAATTCTTCTTGGAAGAATCTTACCTCTTTCTGTAACAAACTTTCTTAACTTGTTGATATCTTTGTAATCTATTGATTCAGCTTTATCTACACAGAAAGCACATACTTTTCTCTTAGATCTTCTCATTTTTCCAGATCTTTTCATTTCTCTCATGATGTTCCCTCCTTATAAAATAATTAGACTTTTTTTAAAATGGCATATCACCATCATCTACTGGAGTCATATCTCCAAATCCCATATCAGGACTTTCTGCTGGAGCGCCCCATGCGTTATCAGAATTTCTTGAGTATGAATTATTGTTATTACCTTCACCAGCACCAGAACCTATGAACTCGAAACTTTCTACAGCTACATCAGTAGTGTATCTTTTAGTTCCATCTTGAGCATCATAACTACCTGTTCTTATGCTTCCAGTAACAGCAATTTGTCTACCCTTTGTAAGATATTGTGTAATTGTTTCTCCAGTTTTTCCAAATGCTACACAATTTATAAAATCTGTTTCATCTTTTTTAAATTGTCTATTTATAGCAACAGTAAATCTACAAACTGCAGTACCGCTACCTGCTGCATATCTTAATTCTGGATCTTTAGTAAGTCTACCAATAAGTATAACTTTATTCATTTCAATACACCTCTTACGCTTCGTTTTTAACGATTATGTGTCTTATAACACCATCAGTAATTCTGAAAACTCTGTCTAACTCTTTTGGTAATTCAGGATTAGCTTCGAAGTTAATTAAAGTGTAGTAACCTTCGTTAACTTTGTTTATTTCGTAAGCAAGCTTTCTCTTACCCCAGAAATCAACATTTTCAACTTTTCCTCCACCGTTTTCTATAACACCTTGGAATTTTTCGATTCCAGCCTTAACAGCCTCTTCATCTAATGATGGGTGTAATATAAATATAGTTTCGTACTTTCTCATCATTTTCACCTCCTTTGGACTAACGGCTACATTTTACTGTAGCAGGGATTACAATTTAAGATTTTATCACTTTATTCTACTCTTTTCAAGTATTTTTATTTCAATTATTAGATTTAACCACCTTTTTTGCATCTTTTTGGAATTTAAGACGTGGTATCATTACTATTCTTCCACATCCAACACACTTTATTTTAATATCAGCACCTAATCTTATTACTTCAAATTCTTTACTTCCACAAGGATGTTGTTTTTTCATTTCAACAATATCACCTAAATCAAATGTTTCAATCATACTTATACCCCCTAAATATTATAGTTTTTAGTTTTATTTACAATAGCTGTTTTTGGATATGGAATCTCTATTCCAGCTTCATCTAATGCTACTTTTATTTCTTTTCGTAATTCTCTTTCCATTTCCCATTGGCTTAAAGGTTCTGCTCTTCCAACAACTCTAATTGTTACTCCTGATGCATTTAATGAAAGTACTCCTAATACATCTATTTCACCTCTTAGCTTATCTTCATATTTTTCTTCAAACTGTGTATTAGCTTTTTTAATAACTTCTATAGCTGCATCTATATTTTCTTCATAAGCTATTTCTACATCAACTATAAACCTTATATCTCCCCTTGAATGATTTGTTACTTCTAATACAGATCCATTAGGTATTAAATGTAGATCACCAGTAAAATCTCTTAGAACAGTTGTTCGTATACCAATACTCTCAACTATTCCTGAAAATTGTCCAATTGTTACATGATCTCCAACTCCATATTGATCTTCAAATAAAACAAAAAATCCATTAATAAGGTCCTTTACTAAACTTTGTGCACCAAGACCTATTGCAAAACCTCCAGCACTTGCTAATGCTACAGGAATCTTAGCTAAAATATCATATAGCATTGATCCTATACCTATTATATATACAGTATACTTCAAAACACTTTTTAAAACTTCTCCTATAGTTAATGCCTTCTGTGGCTCTAAAGAAAAGCTCTTTTTACTAGCAACTTGTCTATCAACAAACTTCTTTATAAGTTTATTTCCTATTTTTATTGAAAAATACATTAAAATAGATATAAATATAACAGATATTATTTTTTCAACTACAGCATCTAGGTTTATTCTTTTAGTTAAAAAATCAATTACACTTTTACTTATACTAGCTACATCCACAAATCCATACATACTAATAATTCACCTCTTTGTCTATTTAATTAGTATATATTTAGAATCTTCTTTTTTATATATATTCTTAAATTCAATTACCTTGCTTTCAATTATTTCATTTAACTTTTCTTCTTGTTCTACTCTAATACAAATCCCGCAACTTTGAGTTATTAAAGTTGGAGTAGGCATTATTCTAAAGTCATAATTTAAACCATTTAATTTTTGTTCAGCTGACATTGCATCATGAGTATTTTTAAACACTATAATATAATAATTCATTATCCAATCTCCTCCCTATAATATATATTAATTATATTATATCTATTTTTAGACTTTAATAAATATATTAATATTAGTATTTTAAAATTACATATTTTTCTAATAGTTTATTGCAATTTTATTTATTTATTTTATTATAATATAAGAAGCAATATTTTACTTGTATATAAAAAGGAGAAAACAATGAAGGTATATTTAGATAATGGAAGTACATCATTTCCAAAACCAAAAGTTGTAGCCGATTCAATATATAATTATTTAACTAATGTAGGAGGTAATCCTGGAAGATCTAATCATTCTAATGCATTACAAGCTAATAGATCATTATATATTACTCGTGAAGAAATCTGTAGTTTATTTAATTATGATAAACCTGAAAATGTAATTTTTACAAATAATATAACATCTTCTTTAAATATTTTATTAAATGGAGTAATAAAACCTGGAGATCATGTAATTACATCTTCTATGGAGCATAACTCCGTTATCAGACCACTATATAATTTAAAAACTCTTTTAAATATAGAACTAGATATAGTTAATGCAAATACTTTAGGAATTATAGATGTAACTGATATAGAAAAATTAATTAAACCTAATACTAAATTATTAGTTATGACTCATACATCCAATGTTACTGGTTCAATTCAACCAATAAAGCAAATAGGTGATTTATGCAAAAAACATGGTATATTTTTCATATTAGATAGTGCTCAAAGTGCAGGGGTATTAGATATTGATTTTAAAGACTTATCATTAAGTGCATTAGCTTTTACTGGTCATAAAAGCCTTTTAGGTCCCCAAGGAATAGGTGGGTTTATAATTGATGATAAATTAAATGAAATATGTAATCCATTATTATTAGGGGGCACTGGTAGTTTATCTCACTCCCTGACTCAACCTGATTTCTTACCTGATAAATTTGAATCTGGAACATTAAATATTCCTGGAATAATAGGTTTATGTGAAGCAATAAAATTTATTAAGTCTGAAGGATTAAATACAATTTATGAACATAACAGTTATTTAAGATCTTATTTAATAGCTGGAATTCTTAATATTCCTAACTATAAAATTAGTGGTGCTTTAGATAAAAAACATGGAACATCTTGTGTATCAATAACTCATTCTAAATTAGATATTAGTGAATTGTCTTATATCTTAGAATCAGACTTTAACATAAGCAATAGAAGTGGATTACATTGTGCTCCATTAGCCCATAAAACTATAGGAACTTACCCTAACGGTACAGTTAGACTTAGTTTAGGATATTTTAATACATTAGAAGAAATTAAGTATACAATTGACTCTCTAAACAAAATAGATTCAACTTACAAGTAAAGTTTTTACTTGTGAATAAGTTCACTTATTCTTGTCGATACTTTCAATAAGGAGGTTATGACATGAATAATTGCTTTTATGTAGATTCACTATCTCCTAATTCCTCTCATGAATTAGGAGAATATTTATATATGAAACTTAAAGATATTCTTATAGAAAATAGACCAATAATCTTTCTATGTATTGGTACTGATAGAGCTACTGGTGATTCATTAGGTCCTATAATTGGATATAAACTTAAAAATATTGAAAGAAAAAATATTTATATTTATGGTTCTCTAGAGTATCCTGTACATTCTATAAATCTAGCTGAGGTTTTAAATAAAATTAAAACTAGCTTTATAAACCCTTTTATTATTGGTATAGATGCTTCCCTTGGAAGTGTTCAAAATATAGGTAAAGTATTTATTGAAGATTCACCACTTCAACCTGGTTTAGCTTTAGATAAAGACTTACCTGAAGTAGGTGAAATGAATATAAAAGGTGTAGTTAATATATCAGGAAATTTAGATTTTATGATGTTGCAAAATACTAGATTATTTGTTGTCATGTCTTTAGCGGATTGTATTTCAAATGCAATAATATATTTTATAAATAAAGCTTTATCAAAAACTACATTAATATCTTATGATTAAAAATAACTTGTTATTATTTTTATAAAAAAAGGTGATTATTTATTCTTAAATAATCACCTTTTCTAACTTCTAATTTTTAATTTTTACTATTAATAGCCTCATTTAAAACATGTAACTCTTCTTCAGATAAATCATATCTTGATATTCCTTTATCTATCGGTTTAGCATATGTAGTACTATCATGTCTTGAATATATTCCAGTTATAATAACACCATCATTATATGAGTCTAATATTGCAATAGAAAAACTCAAATCACTACCTACATCTTCAAAAGCCTTATATCTCATTATAGCAACCTTATTAACGCAACCTTTTAACTCTTCTGAAATATTTTTGCATTCATCAATTGCTTCTTGTGATTTAACTAAAGCTTTTTCAATATTATCTAAGTTATCATTAAGAGCTTGTTCTAAGTTCTTATTGTTAACTCCTCTCATCATTTTTCTATATTTTTTTTCTAACTTCTTTACAGATGATAATAATACTATTGTAATTATAAAAAGTAATAATGTTATTATCGCTAATCCCATTATTATGAAGATTGAATATTCATTAACTATATTTATTATGCTGTCCATTTTATGCTACTTCCCTCCAAAATGTTTCACGTGAAACATTTTATAAATTAATTATCTCTAATATTCTTTGTAAATCCTCTTCAGAGTAGTATTCAATCTCTATTTTACCCTTATTATTTTTATTTGTAATATTTACTTTAGTTCCAAAGTAATTTTCTAACTTGTAAGTTACATCCTTATAGTAAGGATTAGCTTCTTTAGTTGAGTTTGTCTTAGTTCTTGAGGAACTAGTCTTTAACTTTTTAATTAAAATTTCTAATTCTCTTACAGACAATTTATCATCAATAACACTTTGTGCTAACTCGCATTGTAGCTTACTATCAGTAATTCCCAATAAAGCTCTACCGTGTCCTTCAGAAATTACACCTTCAATAATATATTGTTGAACATCTGCACTAAGGTTTAACAATCTTAAAGTATTAGTTATTGTTACTCTAGATTTTCCTATTCTTTTACTTAACTCTTCTTGAGTTAAATTAAAATCACTTATTAATTTTTTATACGCTACTGCTTCTTCAATAGAGTTTAAGTCTTCTCTTTGAATATTTTCAATTAGCGATATTTCCAAAACTTGCTTTTCAGTTAAATCCATTATTATTGCTGGTACTTCTTTAATTCCAATTGACTTAGCAGCTCTCCATCTTCTTTCACCCGCTACAATAATATATTCATTATTATCTTTTCTTAATATTAATGGCTGTATTATTCCATTACTTTTTATAGACTCTGCTAATTCCATTATTTTTTCATCATCAAAAGATTTTCTTGGTTGATCTTCATTACTCTTAATTAAATTAATATCTATTAGTATAGAACCTTTTTCTTTAATCTCTTGATTTTTCTCAGTTTTATTCTCCAAAGTACTTAAAATAGTATCTTCTGGTATAAGAGCATTTAGACCTTTACCTAATCCAAACTTTTTACTCATATCTTTAACCTCTCCTATTGCTTACTTAAAAATTCTTTTGCAAAACGTTTATAAGCATCTGCACCTTTACACTTTTCATCATAAAGCATAATTGGTAATCCAAAACTTGGTGCTTCTGCTAATCTTATATTTCTAGCAATAGTTGTTTTATATACTTTATCATTAAAGAATTTCTTTGCCTCATCATATACTTCATTACTTAAATTAGTTCTATAATCGTACATAGTCATAACTACGCCTTCTATATCTAACGATTTATTTAGTGATTTTTTTACTAATTGTACTGTATTAATTAACTGCCCTACCCCTTCTAATGCATAAAATTCACATTGTATAGGTATTAATACTGAATCAACTGCTGTTAAAGCATTAATTGTTAAGACACCTAATGATGGTGGGCAATCTATAAATACAAAATCATATTGATCTTGTATAGATGAAATTTCCCTTAAAAGAATAGTTTCCCTATCTTTCACACCAATTATCTCAACTTCCGCACCTGCTAATTCCATAGTGGATGGTGCTATGTATAAATTAGTAATTAATTCACTTTTTATAATAACATCCTTTAACGGTACATTTGCTGTAAGTACATCATACATGGAATGCTCTAAATCTCCTTTATCTATCCCGAACCCACTTGTTGTATTCCCCTGAGGATCAATATCAATAGTTAATACTTTATAACCTTCCATTGCCAAATACGCACATAAATTAATATTAGTAGTAGTTTTACCTACTCCACCCTTTTGATTAAAAATACATATCTTTTTCATATAAAGCCCTATTTTAGGACTTCACCCCCTTCCCATATATATATTATATATATTTTTATATAATAATTAAAGATAACCATAATAAAATTCAAGTAAATTTTATATAGATGTTTCACGTGAAACATAAAAAAGGCACTCTTTAGAGTGCACTTTTTTATTTATTTTTATGGATAGAAACTGTTATTTCAATACATTCTTCCTTATCCTGAAGTTTGTATTCTGCTGGAATATTAAACTTACTTAATACTTGCTTTATAGTATTAACATATAACTTTCCAGGTAAAACACCTTTTCCTTTTCTCTTTTTCATTTGTTCGCTAGCTAATTTTAATAATTCAGTGTTAATTAACTCTTCTGTCTTTTTTACATTTAAAGAATTCGCTATTACTTTTTTTACAACTTTTAATTGTAATTCTTCATTTGGTAGACTTAATAATGCTCTTGCATGTCTTTCTGTTAAATTATTTTCAAGACATAAAATTCTTACCTTTTCACTTAACTTTAATAATCTTAATTTATTAGCTATAGTAGATTGTTTTTTCCCCATCCTTTTAGCTAATTCTTCTTGAGTAAACTTATGATCATTAATTAAATTATAGTAGGCTTCAGCTTCTTCCATGAAGTTTAAATCTTCTCTTTGTAAATTTTCTAGTAATGCAATTTCTGCCGATTGTGTATCTGTAATTTCAATTACATTACAAGGCACAAATTGAAGCTCAGCCATTCTAGCTGCTCTCCATCTTCTTTCTCCAGCAACTAACTCAAACTTTTCTCCTATCTTTCTTACAGTAATAGGCTGAATTATTCCATGTTCTTTTATAGACTGGCTTAACTCATTTAGTGCTTCTTCATTAAAAAACTTTCTTGGCTGATATGTATTAGGAAAAATACTATCAACCCTTACGTTCATTATTTCTTTATTCATACTGTACGACCATCCCTCATAATTTGTTAATCAACAATTAACTTCATATTTTAACAACAATACTTTTATTTTTCTTCTATATATTACTTAAAATATAATTTGTCTAATTATATTTCTACACAAATTATTCCCATTATAATAATTTTATCCCCTATAACTTGCTATTGTAAAGGCTTTTTATTAACTGTTCCTGCTTTTCTTGGATAAGTCTTAGGACAAGTTTTTATTTTCTTTACTTCTACTATATTATGTTTTAAATCAGTTTCTTCGATAGATATTTCTATTATATCTTTTAATTCTCCACCTAATATTTTTATAGCATTGCTACCATTTTCAAGTTCCTCATCTATAGATGGACCCTTTAATGCTACAAAATAACCACCTTTTTTTACATATGGCATACAAAATTCTGATAAAACTGCCATATTAGCAACTGCTCTTGATGTTGCTATATCAAACTTTTCCCTTAATTCTGGTTTTCTTGCGCCGTCTTCTGCCCTAGAATGAATTGTTTTTACATTCTTTAATCCAAGCTCTCTAACTACAAGATTTAAAAAGTTAATTCTTTTATTTAAAGAATCTAAAAGTGTTACTTCTACATTTGGATTCATTATTGCAATTGGAAGACCTGGGAAACCAGCTCCTGTTCCAACATCTATTATAGTTTTAGCATTTTTTATTTTATCTGACTTAAAAGCTTTAATACAATCTATAAAATGCTTTTTAACAACTTCCTCATCTTCAGTTATTGCTGTTAAATTTATTTTTTCATTCCATTCTTGAAGAAGTCTCATATATTTAATAAACTGTTCGTATTGTCCTTCTGTAAATTCTAATCCAACATCATTTGAAGCTGTTTTCATTAATTCAAAAAACTCCATCCTTAGTCCTCCTGCTTATTTTTCTTATATTGATGTTCTAAATATATTAATAAAACTGATATATCAGCTGGAGATACTCCAGATATTCTTGATGCCTGACCTATACTTACAGGTCTTATTGAACTTAACTTTTGAATTGCTTCTACTCTTAAGCCTTTTACATCACTATAATCTATATTTTCTGGTAATAACTTTTTCTCAAACTTTCTAAATTGATTAACTTGATCTAATTGGCTAGTTATATATCCTTCATATTTCGCAATTATATTAACTTGTTCACCAATATCATCTGTATATTCAGGTCTTTCTGGATCTAATGCTGAAAGCATAAAGTAGTCTAATTCCGGTCTTTTAATTAACTCATACATACTTATAGGTTTTTTAAGTTCTGTAGAATTAAGTGATACTAAGAATTCATTATTCTCTCTTTTATTAGTTATTTGTAGATTCTTTAATCTTTCAACTTCATTTTCTATATTCGCTTTTCTATTTAAGAATCTATTATATCTTTCATCATTTACTAAGCCTACTTTTCTACCTATTTCAGTTAATCTAAAATCAGCATTATCCTGTCTTAATAATAATCTATATTCCGCTCTAGAAGTCATCATTCTATAAGGTTCATTAGTACCCTTAGTTACTAAATCATCTATTAAAACGCCTGCATATGCATCAGAACGTGTTAATATCATTGGATCTTCACCCTTAATCTTTAATGCAGCATTTATTCCTGCAACTATTCCTTGTGCAGCAGCTTCTTCATATCCAGAACTACCATTTAATTGACCAGCGCCATATAAACCTTCTATTGTTTTAAACTCTAGTGTTGGTTTTAATTGCATTGGATTTATTGAATCATACTCTATTGCATAAGCAGTTCTTAAAAATTCTACATTCTCCAATCCATCTAAAGTTCTATACATCTTTACTTGAACATCTTCTGGAAGTGATGATGACATTCCTCCAACATACATTTCTAATGTATCCTCACCTTCTGGTTCTACAAATATTTGATGTCTAGTTTTATCTGGGAATTTCATTACCTTATCTTCTATAGATGGGCAATATCTTGGTCCAACACCTTCAATGCTACCATTATACATAGGTGATCTATCTATATTTTCTCTTATAATATTGTGAGTTTCTTCATTAGTGTAAGTTAACCAACATGAAACTTGTTCTCTCTCTATACTGTCATGCATGAATGAAAATGGAACTATCTTTTTATCTCCAGGTTGTTCAATCATTTTTGAAAAATCTACAGATCTCTTGTTAATTCTTGCTGGTGTTCCAGTCTTAAATCTTCTCATTTCTATTCCAAGATCCATTAAATGTTGTGTTAATTCATTAGCTGCCGCTAATCCATTTGGACCACTATTATAATCTACATCACCAATTATTATTCTTGCTCTTAAATATGTACCTGTTGTTAAAACTATAGCCTTACATTTAAAGAAAGCTCCATTCTTAGTTAAAGCTCCAACAACTTTTCCGTCTTCTACTTCAATATCAACTACTTCTAATTGTCTAACTTCTAAATTTTCTTGATTTTCTAAAACACCCTTCATTCTTTCTTGATATTTCTTTCTATCAGCTTGCGCTCTTAAAGAATGTACTGCTGGTCCTTTAGAAGTATTTAGCATTCTTGATTGAATAAATGTATTATCTATATTTATCCCCATTTCTCCACCTAATGCATCAACTTCTCTTACTAAATGCCCCTTTGCTGTTCCTCCAATGTTAGGATTACAAGGCATTAAACCAATTGCATCAAGATTTAATGTACATACTAATGTTTTTAACCCCATTCTAGCTGATGCAAGCCCTGCTTCACATCCAGCATGACCCGCACCAACTACAATTACGTCGTATTCACCTGCATTATATCTCATTTTCTACTCCTACTTTCCTACACAGAAATCTCCAAATATTTTATTTACTAAATCCTCTTCTAACTCATCTCCTGTAATTTCATTTAAAGCCCTTAAAGATGAAGTTACAAAAATAGATATTAAATCTAAATATTCATTCATTCTTACTCTATTTAATGCATTTTCTGCATTTTCTAACGCTCTAAATAATGCTTGCTTATGTCTTGAATTAGATATTATAAGACTTTCTGCATCAATTTTTCCACTAAAGAATAATTCTTTTATAGTTTCTTTTAAATCACCTAATCCAATCTCTTCTTTAGCTGATACTTTTATTATATTTTCAAAATTACTTATCATATTTGTATCAATTTTAGACTCTAAATCTATTTTATTTAATATGACAACACATTTTTTATCTCCAACAGCCTCTATAATTTCTCTATCTTCATCATCTAATTCTCTTGATGAATCAAGAACTAATAAAACTAAGTCGGCTTCTTGAATTTTAGCTCTAGATCTTTCTACTCCAATCTTTTCAACAACATCTTCAGTTTCTCTAATTCCTGCTGTATCAATTATTTTAACTGGAATCCCATCTAAATTTATGTACTCTTCAATTATATCTCTTGTAGTTCCTGCAATATCAGTTACTATTGCTCTTTTCTCTCTTAATAAAGCATTTAACAGTGATGATTTTCCTACGTTTGGTTTTCCAACTATAGCAAGGCTTAACCCTTCTCTAATAAGCTTTCCTTCATCAGCACCTTTTAGAAGTACCTTCATTTCACTTATTGCCTTATCTAAACTTTCTCCAACTTTTAATGGAATACTTGGATCTACTTCCTCATCATCTTCTGTAAAATCTACTGCAAATTCTACTAACGCTAATACATTTAACATATATTCTCTTAATCTATTAATTTCTTTAGATAAATGACCTGTACTTTGCATTAAAGCAGATTTCATTGCTAAATCAGTTTTAGCAGTTATTATGTCCATAACAGCTTCAGCTTGTGATAAGTCTATTCTTCCATTTAAAAATGCTCTTTTTGTAAATTCTCCTGGCTCTGCAAGTCTAGCACCGGCTTTAATTACAGTTTCCAACACCTTATTAGTAGATACTACACCACCATGACAATTTATTTCTATTGTATCTTCAGCTGTAAAACTTCTTGGTCCCTTCATAAAGCTAATTATTACTTCATCAACTAACTCATTACTTTCCATATCATATATATGACCATATTTCATTGTGTAAGATTTCATATTCTTAATATCATCATTACTCTTAGGTCTAAATATTTTTGATGTTATATCTAATGCTTTATCTCCAGATATTCTTATAATTGCGATACCACCTTCTCCTAAAGCTGTAGCTATCGCACATATTGTATCAAATTCTTTCATTTTTTCCTCCGAATTTAATAAGTGTACAGTGGTAAGTTCACAGTTACAAGCCAAAATTAAAACTTGCCACTTATAATTTTCCACTTTTTTATTTATTATGCCCTATTTTCGCTATTATTCATTTTACAAAACTATTTTATATAAGTCAAAATTCTAAAAAATAATAAGAGAAAGCCTAATTTAGGCTTTCTCTTATTATTTTTTTAAGCTTATAACAATTCTTCTGAAAGGTTCTTCACCTTCACTATATGTGTTAATATCAGTATATTCTTGTAGTGCTGAATGAATAACTCTTCTTTCATAAGGATTCATAGGTTCTAATTTATAAGGTCTTCCAGACTTTTTAACCTTATATGCAGTTTTCTGAGCTACTCTTACTAAAGTTTCTTCTCTTTTACGTCTGTAGTTCTCTGCATCTAAAACAACTCTCTTATATGGATTTGCATGATTCTTATTAACTACTAATGAAACTAAATATTGAAGTGAGTCTAATGTCTCACCCCTATATCCTATTACTAATCCCATTTTAGGTCCACTTAGATTAATTTTAATAAGATCATTTTCTTCCTTAATATCAATGTTTGCTTCTATGTTCATAGAATTTAAAACATTAATTAAGAATGTCTTTGCATCATCCAAAGCATCTGGTTTTGTAGTAACCTTAATTTTAGCAGGTTTTGCACCTATTAAATTAAATAACCCCTTACTACCCTCATCAATTATTTCAACATCAACTTTATCTTTTGTTAACTTTAATTCATCTAACGCATGCTTTAAAGCTTCATCAACTGTTTTACCAGTCATTTCAATTACTTTCATACCCTATTCACCACCTAGAAAATATGATAATTATCTCTTTTTAGTTTTTGGTGTAGATTTTTTAGCTTTTTCAATTTTTGCTTGAGCTTGTTTTTCTTCTTCTATCTTTTTCTTTTTAATTGCTGGTAAGTAATTTAAGAAATATGTTTGTATTAATTGAATTACTCCACCAGTTATCCAATAAATTATTAATATTGGTTGGAATTGAAGTGACATGAATCCCATCATACCAGACATAACTATGTTCATAGTACTCATATTCATACCACCTTCTTGTTGTGGCATTGACTTACTTAATAATAATGAAGGTATATAAGTACTTAATGCTGCTAATATTGCTAATATTATTGAAACAAATCCAATTCCTTTTGGATAAGCAAAAATATCTGGAATAAATAAGAATGATGTATCCGCTCCTGGTGTAGCTGATATAGTTCTAAATACCCCATATAAAGCAAATAATATTGGTAATGGTAATAATGTTGGTAAACAACCACCAAACATACTAACATTATTTTCTTTCATTAATTTAGAAGTTTCTAATTGTAACTTCTGTGGATCATTTGCATACTTTGTTTGAAGTTTTTTCATTTCTGGTTGAATTTCTTGCATTTTTGCATTTGATTTTGTTGCTTTGATATTAAGAGGTAATATTAATAATCTAATTATTGCTGTAAATAATATGATTGCTAATACATAAGAAACCCCTTCTGCTTGTTTTGGTACCCCTAATGCTATAATTACATTATGTAAAGCGTCAAACATTTTCGTCATTACATTTACTATGGCATTCCACATTCTAATAGCCTCCTTATTTTACCGGATCATATCCCCCGTTTTTGTTAAAAGGATTACACCTTAAAATCCTTTTTATAGATAAAAATCCTCCCTTTAAAGCACCATACTTAGTAATAGCTTCAACTGCATACTGAGAACATGTAGGTACAAATATACATCTTCTTGGACGCATAGGAGAATAATATTTCTGATATAATTTTATAATCGTTAAAAGCAATTTTTTCATTGCAAATATATTCCTGCCTTTTTAAATAAGTTTATCATAGCAGCTTCTACATCGCTATATTTTTTTTCATTTATAGCACTTCTAGCTACAAAAACAAAATCATATCCCGTTTTAACATCTTTTATATTTAATCTATAGCTTTCATATATAAGTCTTTTACTTCTACTTCTAACTACGCTATTTCCAACTTTCTTACTTACTGAAATTCCTACCTTATTATATTGTAGATTTTCTTCATTTACATTCTTTTTATTATTAAATACATATAAGACCAATAACTTATTAGCATAAGACTTTCCTCTTCTGTAAACAAGTCTAAATTCTGTATTCTTTCTTAATTTATATATCATAAATTTTAATAAACTCTCCTTAAAATTCCTGCACTTGCAGAAAAAAGGCCACAAAGTGCGGCCCTTATGCTGTTAATTTTTTTCTACCTTTTTGTCTTCTTCTCTTAAGAACAGTTCTTCCTGAAGCAGTGCTCATTCTTTTTCTGAAACCATGTTCTTTTTTTCTTTGTCTCTTTTTTGGTTGGTATGTCATGAACATTCGAAATACACCCCCTTTGAGTGATTTATTTATAGTAAAAACTATATATCTCAAATTAAAGTTACTTTATTATTATATATATTTACTTTTTTACTGTCAATATGAATTAAATTCCGGAAAACTGTTGATAAAGTTATCAACAGTTTAAAATTTGTGGATAACTTATTGATAACTCATATTGATTTATGATATTATTAAGTATAAGTGTGAATAAATATGTGAATAACTTAACTTATCCACAACTGTGGATTAATCTGTGAATAACTTGTTCGATTTTTTTTATTTTTATTTAGTTTTTTACATATTATTGTCATAAATAGGGCGTTTATTAGCTATTAATAATATCTATGTTTATAATATTTAAAATTGTGGATAACTATATTGATATTATATTATCTACATAAATTGTTAATATGTTATTAATTTTTTCAACTTTATTAACATAATCATTTTTCTGTTAATAATTCTGTTGATATCTTGTTTATAATTTTTTAAAATTTCTTTTTTTGGAGGATACTTAAATGGAGACTGAGCTTAAAGAATTATGGGAAAAAACCCTAAATATAATAAAAGGCGAGTTAACTGAGGTTAGTTTTAACACTTGGATTAAAAGTTGCGAGCCAATATGCATATCAGCCAACACAATAAAAATCAGTGTCCCTAATTCCTTCACTCAAGATATATTGGAAAAAAGATATAAGGATTTAGTTATAAATTCAATAGAAGCTGCTTGCTCTAAAACTTATAATTTAGAGTTTTTAATTGCTTCTGAAATACAGGAAGCTGAAGAGAAAAAAGAAAAGGAAACTACTAAGGATAGCATTGCCGTTACAGTTAATGATGAAATGTCTAGTACATTAAATCCTAAGTATACTTTTGATTCTTTTGTAATAGGTAATAGCAATAGATTTGCACATGCCGCTTCTCTTGCCGTTGCCGAATCTCCAGCTAAAGCTTATAATCCTCTTTTTATCTATGGAGGCGTAGGATTAGGTAAAACACACTTAATGCATGCGATTGGACATTATATACTTCGAAACAATCCAAACGCTAAAGTTGTATATGTTTCATCTGAAAAATTTACAAATGAATTAATAAATGCTATTAAAGATGATAAAAATGAAGAGTTTAGAACTAAATATAGAAGTGTAGACGTTCTATTAATAGATGATATTCAATTCATTGCAGGAAAAGAACGAACTCAGGAAGAATTTTTCCATACTTTTAATACTCTACATGAAGCCAACAAACAAATAATTCTATCATCAGATAGACCACCTAAAGAAATTCCAACTTTAGAGGATAGATTACGTTCAAGATTTGAATGGGGTCTTATTGCAGATATTCAAGCCCCTGATTTTGAAACAAGAATGGCTATTTTAAAGAAAAAGGCAGATGTAGAAAATCTAAATGTACCTAATGAAGTAATGGTATATATAGCAACTAAAATTAAGTCTAATATTAGAGAACTTGAAGGCGCATTAATTAGAATTGTTGCTTATTCATCACTAACTAATAGAGAAATTACTGTAGATTTAGCTACAGAAGCTTTAAAAGACATAATTTCAAATAAACAAAATAGAAGCATAACTATTGATCTAATACAAGATGTAGTTGCTGCTTATTTTAATTTAAGAGTCGAAGATTTAAAATCACAGAGAAGAACTAGAAACGTAGCATATCCAAGACAGATAGCTATGTATTTAAGCAGAAAGCTTACAGACATGTCACTACCTAAGATTGGTGAGGAATTTGGAGGACGTGACCATACAACTGTTATACATGCTTATGAAAAAATATCAGAAAGTCTAAATAATGATGAAAGCTTAGAACACACAATAAACGATATAACAAAAAAGCTAACACAAAAATAATCAACAACTGTACATAATAACTAGTGAATACTTTGTGGATAAGTCATTTCTTAGTCTTTCATTGTGGATACTGTGGATAAGGCTATGAATTTGTTACCGACTTATCCACAGTATTTTTTACACAAAATTTGTTGAAATATAAGGGCTGAAGGTACTTATCCACAAATCCACAGCCCTTACTACTACTATTATTATATTTATTTATTATATTTATCTTATTATATTGCATAGTTTCATGTGTATAACTGTGTATAACTTAGGAGGTAAGATTATGAACATAATATGCTCAAAGCAAAAATTACAAGAAGGTATTTCTATAGTAACTAAAGCAATTACAGGAAAAACAACAATGCCTGTATTAGAAGGTATATATATCGAGGCTAATAAAGAAGGCTTAACTCTTATCGGTTCAGATATGGATGTAAGTATAGAAACAAAGGTTGAAGCAAATGTTATCAAGGAAGGTAGCATTGTAATAGATTCAAAGATTTTTTCTGAAATTATTAGAAAATTACCAAATTCAGATGTAAAAATAGAAATAGCAGAAAATGAGTTAATTCAAATTACATGTGAAAAATCAGTATTTAACTTAGTTTTCATGAATCCTAGTGATTATCCTGCATTACCAAGCATAAATGAAGACTTAAGTGTTGAGGTTCCTCAAAATTTACTAAAAAATATGATAAAAGGTACATCATTTGCAATAGCTCAAGATGAAGCTAGACCAATATTACAAGGTATTCTTTTTGAGGTAAAAAATAAAGAGTTAAATTTAGTTGCATTAGATGGTTATAGATTAGCTGTTAGAACTGAATTATTAGATGTAGATGATAATATTGAGGTTGTTATTCCAGGAAAAACTTTAAATGAAGTTTCAAAAATACTAGAAGATAATACTGAAATTGTTAAAATAACATTTACTAACAACCATATATTATTT
>Virginia_p1__coassemble_853_pt1 | contig 29819 bp, 44 predicted proteins | sample Virginia_p1__metabat2_low_PE_013 | metagenome-assembled genome bin Virginia_p1 | reverse complement strand
TTATTATATATGATAAGAATACATAACGTAGTTTGAAAATTATGTATATAGAAACTAAAAATAAGCATAAAAAATGTTTATAATACAATAATTTGGTTAAATATATATAATATAAGGCAATAGAAACTAAAATTTCATCAAATATACTATTGAAAAATTTTTAAATTCGATATAAAATTATAACAGTTGAACGACAGGATTACTTCTAAAAACTTAAAAAATTTTTATAAAAAATGGTTAAAAAAAGATGAAAAAAAAGTCTTGATAAAGATTTATAAAGATAGTATAATAAAGAAGTTGTGTAGCATAACGCGATGAATCAAGAGGTTGCCGGACTTCCGGGTTATTCTTGAGGAGCAAGTCAGGATCTAGAATCCGACGGCAGGAATAGTAATTTGTGTTCTTAGGCGTGAAACACCAGGAACAGTTTACATAACTATTGCTGTTGTGCGTTAGAAGTAAAGCGTACATGAAAAGGAGGGAAACCAGAATGTCAAAACAAAAAATAAGAATCAGATTAAAGGCTTTTGATCACACTATATTAGATCAATCTGCTGAAAAAATCGTTGAAACAGCTAAATCAACAGGAGCTAAGGTTGCAGGTCCAGTACCACTACCTACTGAAAAAGATGTTGTTACTATATTAAGAGCTGTTCATAAGTACAAAGATTCAAGAGAACAATTCGAAATCAGAACACACAAGAGATTAATCGACATCGTTAATCCATCACCAAAAACTGTTGATGCATTAATGAGATTAAACTTACCTGCTGGTGTAGATATCGAAATAAAGCTATAATAGCTTAACTATTAAATAAACAGTTTGAACGGTTATGATTGCAAGGGCAATCCGCTAATACGTTTAGGAGGTGTAAATACATGAAAAAAGCTATAATCGGTAAGAAAATAGGAATGACTCAAATTTTCGATGAAAATGGAAAGGTAGTTCCTGTAACTGTAGTAGAAGCTGGACCATGTGTTGTTGTTCAAAAGAAGACTATCGAAAAGGATGGTTATGAAGCAATACAAGTTGGTTTCGGTGAAATAAGAGAAAAATTAGTTAATAAGCCAAGAAAAGGACACTTTGCTAAGGCTGGAGTATCTTTAAGAAGAACATTAAAAGAGTTCAGATTAGAAGATTGCAGCGCTTACGAAGTAGGTCAAGAAATCAAAGCTGATTTATTTGCAGCTGGAGATAAAATTGACGTTTCTGGAGTTTCTAAAGGTAAGGGATTCCAAGGGGTTATTAAGAGATGGAATGCTAACAGAGGGCCAATGTCACACGGTTCTAAGTTCCACAGAGCAGTAGGTTCAATGGGAGCTTCTTCTGATCCATCAAGAACATTCAAGAACAAGAACATGCCAGGACACATGGGAGCTGTTAACACAACAGTATTAAACTTAGAAGTTGTTAAAGTAATAGCTGAAAAGAACTTAATATTAGTTAAGGGTGGTATCCCAGGTGCTAACAAGAGCACAGTTGTAATAAGAAACGCTGTTAAAGCTTAATTTCTTTAGAAAGGAGGAGACAGAATGCCTACAGTAGGATTATTTAACAAAGAAGGAAATAAAATTGAAGATATTCAATTAAATGATAAAGTATTCGCTGTTGAAGTGAATGCAGATGCTATGCACCAAGTAGTTGTTGCATTATTAGCTAACAAGAGACAAGGAACTCAATCAGCTAAGACTAGAGCTGAGGTTAGAGGAGGCGGAATCAAGCCTTGGAGACAAAAGGGAACTGGTAGAGCTAGACAAGGATCAATCAGAGCACCACAATGGATCAAAGGTGGAGTTGTATTCGCACCAAAGCCAAGAGATTACAGAATGTCAATACCAAAATCAATGAGAAGAGTTGCTATGTTATCAGCATTAACTAGCAAAGTTCAAAATGATGAAATGGTAGTATTAGATAGCTTAACATTAGAAGCTCCTAAGACTAAGGAAATTGTTAAAATGTTAAATGCTTTCAATGCTAAGAAGACATTAATCGTTACTGCTGAAGCAAACGAAACAGTTTACAAATCAGCTAGAAACATAGAAGGAGTAGCAGTACTTCCAGTTAACAACATCAACGTTTATGATTTATTAAAATACTCAAAAGTAATCATGACTAAGGATGCTGTATCAAAGATTGAGGAGGTGTACGCATAATGAAGTTAACAAGCCACGATATAATCAGAAAACCAGTTATAACTGAAAAGTCAATGGCTGCAATGGCAGAAAAGAAGTACACTTTCATAGTTCATATGAGCGCTAACAAAGTTCAAATAAAGAAAGCGGTTGAAGAAGTTTTCGGCGTTAAAGTTGAAAAAGTTCAAACAATAAGAACTATGGGAAAAACTAAGAGAATGGGCGTACATGTTGGTAAGAGAGCTGACCAAAAGAAAGCTATAATCACATTAGCTCAAGATAGCAAAGGTATTGAATTCTTCGAAGGAATGCAATAATATCAAAGCGAAGTATTGGTAAAAATACCAGATAAGCTTAAAGAAGGAGGGAATTAGCATGGCAGTTAAAAAGTTTAGACCTACTACACCATCAAGAAGACAAATGACAATGGCAAGTTTTGAAGAAATAACTACAAACAGCCCAGAGAAATCACTTCTTGTTTCTTTAAAGAAAACTGGTGGTAGAAATGCACAAGGTAAAATAACTGTTAGACACCACGGTGGTGGAGCTAAGAGAAAGTATAGAATAATAGATTTCAAGAGAAATAAGGATGGTATTCCAGCAAAAGTTGCTACTATAGAATACGATCCAAACAGAACAGCATACATTGCTTTAGTAGTATATGCTGATGGTGAAAAGAGATACATCATTGCACCAGTAGGATTAAAGGTTGGAGATACAATCGTATCTGGACCAGAAGCTGATATCAAAGTTGGTAATGCAAAAGCATTAAAAGATATGCCAGTTGGTACAGTTGTTCATAACATAGAATTACAAGCTGGTAAAGGTGGCCAAATGGTTAGATCAGCAGGTACTTCAGCTCAATTAATGGCTAAAGAAGGTAACTATGCAACATTAAGATTACCTTCAGGTGAAATGAGATATGTAAGAATCGAATGTAAAGCTACAATCGGTACAGTTTCTAACACTACTAACGACATTATCAATATTGGTAAAGCTGGTAGAAAGAGACACATGGGATGGAGACCTACAGTTAGAGGTTCTGTAATGAACCCTTGCGATCACCCTCATGGTGGTGGTGAAGGTAGATCACCAATCGGTAGACCAAGTCCAGTTACTCCATGGGGTAAACCAGCACTTGGATACAAGACTAGAAAGAATAAGAAGTATTCTGATAGATTCATAATAAAGAGAAGAAATAGTAAGTAATTGAAGAGAATTAATTCTCTTCAGGCTTACTGGGCCTAGAGATTATGAAGGGAGGCAAATTATAGTGAGTAGATCAATAAAAAAGGGACCTTTCGTACACGAAGGACTTTTAAAGAAGATAGAAGAAATGAATGCTAATGGTGAAAATAAGGTTGTTAAGACTTGGTCAAGATCATCAACAATTTTCCCACAAATGATTGGTCATACAATCGCTGTTCATGATGGTAGAAAACACGTTCCAGTATATGTGAGCGAAGATATGGTAGGACACAAATTAGGAGAATTTGCACTTACTAGAACATACAGAGGACACGATTACGACGAAAAAGCATCAAGAAAAAGAAAGTAATCTGGGAAAGGAGGAACACCAATGGAAGCTAGAGCTATAGCTAAATATGTTAGAATGTCTCCAATGAAAGTAGGAGTTGTTCTTGATTTAATAAGAGGAAAAAACGTTAACGAGGCTTTCGCTATATTACAATACACTCCAAAAGATGCTGCAGTTGTTATAAACAAAGTTTTAAAATCAGCTGTTGCAAATGCAGAGAACAATCATGACTTAAATGTTGAAAACTTATATGTTGCTGAAACATTCGTAGGTGCTGGTCCAACTTTAAAGAGATTCAGACCAATGGACCACGGTAAAGCGTTCAGAATCAATAAGAGAACAAGTCATATAACAGTAGTAGTTAAAGAAAGAGCTTAGTAAGAAGGAGGGAAAAACAAGTGGGTCAAAAAGTACATCCTCACGGACTTAGAGTTGGAGTTATCAAAGGTTGGGATGCAAAATGGTATGCTGATAAGAGAACATTTGCAGATAACTTAATCGAAGATAACAAAATAAGAGAATTCGTAAAGAAAGAACTTTTCTCAGCTGGGATCGCTAAGATTGAAATCGAAAGATCAGCTAAAAGAGTTAAGTTAAATATATATACTGCTAAACCAGGTGTTGTTATCGGTAAAGGTGGTGCAGGAATCGAAGCTTTAAAAGCTAAGGTTGCTAAATTAGTAAACGGAAAGAACATTTTAATAAACATAGTTGAAGTTAAGAATGCTGAAGCAAACGCTCAATTAGTTGCTGAAAACATTGCTGCTCAATTAGAAAAAAGAGTTTCTTTCAGAAGAGCTATGAAACAAAGCATCCAAAGAGCTATGAGATTAGGAGCTAAGGGTGTTAAAACAGCTTGTTCAGGAAGATTAGGCGGAGCTGAAATCGCTAGAACTGAACAATATCACGAAGGAACAATTCCACTACAAACATTAAGAGCTGATATCGATTATGGATTTGCTGAAGCAGATACAACATACGGTAAAATCGGAGTTAAAGTTTGGGTTTATAATGGAGAAGTTCTTCCAACTAAAAAAGTTGAAAAGAAGGAAGAAGTTAACGCGTAAGAAAGGAGGAATATAATCATGTTAATGCCTAAAAGAGTTAAGCATCGTAAGGTACAACGTGGTAGAATGAAAGGAAAAGCTACTAGAGGTAATTTCCTTGCATATGGAGATTTTGGTATCCAAGCGCAAACTTGTGGATGGATAACAAGTAACCAAATAGAATCTGCCAGAATAGCAATTAACAGATACATTAGAAGAGGAGGAAAACTTTGGATAAAAGTATTCCCAGATAAGCCAGTTACTGAAAAACCAGCTGAAACAAGAATGGGTTCTGGTAAAGGTTCACCAGAATATTGGGTAGCTGTAGTTAAACCTGGTAGAGTATTATTTGAATTATCAGGAGTTAACGAAGAAGTTGCAAGAGAAGCAATGAGACTTGCATCACACAAACTTCCTGTAAAGTGTAAATTCGTTACAAGAAGAGATTTTGAGGAAATGGGTGGTGAAGAATAATGAAGGCTAGAGAATTAAAAGATTTAAGAGCAAATAATCCTCAAGATTTAGTTGCTAAGCTAGGAGAATTAAAAGCTGAATTATTCAACTTAAGATTCCAATTAGCTACAGGACAATTAGAAAATCCTATGAGAATAAGAGAAGTAAAGAAATCTATAGCCCAAATCAAAACCATCATTAGAGAAGAAGAGATCAGGGCATTTGAACAGTAAATCTGGAAGGAGGTAGCCCCTAATGGAAAGAGGATTAAGAAAGAAGAAAATCGGTAGAGTTGTTTCTGATAAAATGGATAAGACTATCGTAGTTGCTGTTGAAACTAAGGTAAGACATCCACTATACGGAAAAACTATGAATAGAACTACTAAATTCAAAGCTCATGATGAAAATAATGAAGCTAACATGAATGATAGAGTATTAATAATGGAAACTAGACCATTATCTAAAGATAAGAGATGGAGACTTGTTGAAATAGTTGAAAGAGCTAAATAAGCTTTTTAGGACTGAAAGGAGGGTAAATTTCAATGATACAACAACAAACCTTATTAAAGGTAGCAGATAACTCAGGTGCTAAAGAAATTATGTGTATCAGAGTTTTAGGCGGATCAAAGAGAAAGTTCGGTAACATTGGAGATATAATAGTAGCTAGCGTTAAAAGTGCAACACCAGGCGGAGTTGTTAAAAAAGGTGACGTTGTAAAAGCTGTTATTGTTAGATCAGTAAGAGGATTAAGAAGAGCTGACGGTTCATACATCAAATTTGATGAGAACGCTGCTGTTATAATAAAAGATGATAAGCAACCAAGAGGAACTCGTATCTTCGGACCAGTTGCTAGGGAGCTAAGAGATAAAGAATTTAACAAAATATTATCATTAGCACCAGAAGTTCTATAATAGAGGAGGTGGCTAATTTGAAGTTACACGTTAAAAAGAACGACACAGTAGTAGTTATTTCTGGTAAAGATGCTGGAAAAACTGGTGAAGTTTTAAAAGTATATCCAAAAACAGGAAAGGTTCTTGTTCAAGGAGTTAACATAGTAAAGAAACACCAAAAGCCAACTAGAGCAAATGCTCAAGGTGGAATAATAGAAAAAGAAGGAGCTATATATAGCTCAAAAGTTATGTTATACTGCACAAAATGCAAAAATGCTACAAGAATTAGCAGTAAAATCTTAGAAGATGGTACTAAGGTTAGAGTTTGTAAGAAGTGTGGAGAAACATTCTAAAATCTGAAAGGAGGTACTAATTATGACACCAAGACTTCAAGAGAAGTATACAAATGAAGTAATTCAAGCTATGACAGAAAAGTTCGGATATAAAAACATCATGGAAGTTCCAAAGCTTGAAAAAATCGTTATAAATATGGGAGTTGGAGAAGCTAAAGATAACCAAAAGGTTTTAGAATCTGCGGTTGCTGACTTACAACTTATCTCAGGACAAAAACCAATCTTAACTAGAGCAAAGAAATCAGTTGCTAACTTTAAGATCAGAGAAAACATGGCATTAGGATGTAAAGTTACATTAAGAGGAGCAAAGATGTTTGAATTTGCTGATAAGCTAATGTCAATAGCTCTTCCAAGAGTTAGAGACTTCAGAGGAGTTTCTGATAGAGCTTTTGATGGAAGAGGAAATTATTCTTTAGGAATTAAAGAACAATTAATATTCCCAGAAGTAGAATACGATAAAATCGATAAGGTTAGAGGAATGGATATTATCTTCGTTACAACTGCAAAGACTGACGAAGAAGCAAGAGAATTATTAAGATTCCTTGGAATGCCATTCGCTCAATAATAAGGAGGGAAAACTGTGGCACGTAAAGCTATTATTGAAAAGTGGAGCAAAGCTCCTAAATATAAAACAAGAGCTTATACAAGATGCAGAATATGTGGAAGACCACATGCAGTATTAAGAAAGTTTGGTATTTGCCGTATATGCTTTAGAGAACTTGCTTACAAAGGTGAAATTCCTGGTTGTAAGAAGGCAAGCTGGTAAACCTAACGACTGAAAGGAGGCAAATTAAATGGTTATGACAGATCCTATCGCAGATTTACTAACTCGTATTAGAAATGCGAATGCTGTAAGACACGAAGTAGTAGAAGTTCCTTCTTCAAACGTAAAGAAGGCTGTTGCAAATATATTATTACAAGAGGGATACATCAAGAATATTGAAGAATATAATGACGGTGTTGTTCCAATGATGAGATTATCACTTAAGTACGGTTCTAACAAAGAAAGAGTTATAACTGGAATTAAGAGAATATCAAAGCCAGGTTTAAGAGTATACTGTAAGAAAGATGAAGTTCCAAGAGTTCTTAATGGATTAGGAATCGCTGTAATTTCAACTTCAAAAGGTATAGTTGTAGACAGAGAAGCTAGAAAATTAGGCTTAGGTGGAGAAGTTGTTTGCTACGTTTGGTAGTAACTAATTTTGAAAATTAACTAGATTAACATATAGATCTAACAAGTAATACAGGAGGTGCGGTTATGTCAAGAGTAGGTAGATTACCAATAGCTATCCCTGCTGGTGTTACAGTGACAGTTGCTGAAGATAACGTTGTTACTGTAAAGGGACCTAAAGGGCAATTAGTTAAGGCTATGGACAAAGACATGAATATAGCAGTTGAAGACAACCAAGTTGTTGTTACAAGACCTAGTGACGTTAAAGAGCATAGAGCTCTTCACGGTTTAACTAGAGCATTAATCAACAACATGATCATAGGAGTTGAAAAGGGATACCAAAAGACTCTAGAATTAATCGGTGTTGGTTATAGAGCTCAATTACAAGGAAAGAAACTTGTAATGAACTTAGGATATTCACACCCAGTTGAAATAGAACCAGCTGAAGGAATTACTTTCGAAACTCCAGCAGCTACAAAGGTAGTTATATCAGGAATCGATAAGCAATTAGTTGGTGCTGCTGCTGCTGATATCAGAAAGTGGAGAAAACCTGAACCATATAAGGGTAAAGGAATTAAGTTCGAAGGCGAAGTTATCAGACGTAAAGAAGGTAAAACTGGTAAGAAATAATTAGGAAGGAGTGAACCTTATGTTCAAGAAGGCAGACAAAAAAGCAAGTAGAGCAAAACGTCACCTTAGAGTACGTAAGAAAGTTTCTGGTACTCCTGAAAGACCAAGACTTTCAGTATATAGAAGTGAAAAGAATATATATGCTCAAATAATAGATGATATAAATGCTGTTACTTTAGTATCTGCTTCAACATTAGATAAAGATGTTGACGTTAAAGTAGGCGGAAACAAAGAAGCTGCTAAATTAGTTGGTGAACTAGTTGCTAAGAGAGCTTTAGATAAAGGTATTACTGAAGTTGTATTCGACAGAGGTGGATACGTATATCACGGAAGAGTTCAAACATTAGCAGAAAGCGCTAGAGAAGCAGGCTTAAAATTCTAATCAAACAAGGAGGGAAATCAATGAGAATCGATCCTAGCACACTAGACCTTAAGGAAAAGGTTGTTTTTATAAACAGAGTTACTAAGGTTGTTAAGGGTGGTAGAAACTTCAGATTCAGCGCATTAGTGGTTGTTGGTGATGAGAACGGACACGTAGGCGTGGGAATGGGTAAGTCAATCGAAATCCCAGAAGCAATTAAAAAAGGTATCGAAGACGCTAAGAAAAACATGGTTAGCGTTGCTATAGTTGGAACAACAGTTCCTCACGAAATATATGGTAAGTTTGGAACTGGTAAAGTTTTAATCATGCCAGCTAAAGAAGGTACAGGAGTTATCGCTGGAGGTCCAGCAAGAGCTGTCCTAGAATTAGCAGGATTAAAGGACGTTAGAGCTAAGTCTTTAGGTTCAAACAATCCAAGAAACATGGTAAATGCTACAATTAACGGTTTAGCAAGCTTAAGAACAGCTGAAGATATAGCTAAGTTAAGAGGCAAAACTGTAGAAGAAATATTAGGTTAGGAGGTATACGCAATGGCAAAGATAAAGGTTACTTTAGTTAAAAGCTTAATAGGCAGAAAGAAAGACCATATCGCTACTGCAAATGCTCTTGGTCTAAGAAAGATTAATAAAACTGTAGAGCATGAGGATACTCCTCAAATCAGAGGTATGATCAACAAAGTTGACTACTTATTAAAAGTAGAAGAAGTATAATAAAGAGGAGGTGCACTAAGATATGAAACTTCATGAATTAAAGCCAGCAGCTGGTAGCAAAAAAGCTCCTAAGAGAGTTGGTAGAGGTACTGGTTCAGGTTTAGGAAGAAACGCTGGTAAAGGTGAAAAAGGACAAAACGCTAGATCAGGCGGTGGAGTTAGACCAGGATTTGAAGGTGGTCAAATGCCATTATACAGAAGACTTCCTAAGAGAGGATTCACTAATATCTTCGCTAAGAAAATTGTTTCTATCAATGTTGATAGATTAAACATATTCGAAAACGGCACAGTAGTAACTCCAGAATTATTACTTGAAACAAGAGTAATATCTAAAGTATTAGACGGAGTTAAGATATTAGGAAACGGAACATTAGAAAAGAGCCTAACTGTACAAGGATGTAAAATGTCTAAGTCAGCGGCTGAGAAGATAGAAGCAGCTGGAGGAAAAGTTGAGGTGATGTAATATGCTATCAACCCTACGTAATGCCTGGAAGGTTCCGGAACTAAGAAAAAGATTTTTATGGACGATATTTTTAGTAGCAATTTTCAGGATAGGAATACATATTCCAGTTCCTGGAATTGATACTAGCTATTTAAGCTCAATGACTAACTCTGGTGGGTTACTTGGGTTTTATAACTTAATATCAGGAGGCGCTTTAAGTAAATTTAGTATATTTGCATTAAGTGTTTCACCTTATATTAATGCATCAATCATAATGCAATTATTAACAATTGCAATTCCATCTTTAGAACAACTTTCTAAAGAAGGAGAAGAAGGTAGAAAGAAAATTCAATCTATTACAAGATACGCTTCTATAGCAATAGGATTTGTATTAGCAATAGGAATTTACTCAATGATTGCAGCACAAGGTGCAGCAACAGGATTAGGAGCAGCTCAAAAAGCTGTAGTACTAATTTCATTAGTAGTAGGATCTACTTTCTGTATGTGGCTTGGTGACCAAATAACTCAAAAAGGATTTGGAAATGGGGTTTCAATATTAATATTCGTTAATATAGTATCTCAATTACCTACAACTTTAATGTCATTATTTACATTAAAAGACGCAGGTGAAATTTCTATAATAGAAATAGCATTATTCTTAATTGGTGCATTAGCACTATTAGCAATTACAATTTACTTCTCATTAGCAGAGAGAAGGGTGCCAATCCAATATGCTGGTAAGGCTGTAGGAGCTAAGGTTATGAAAGGTCAATCTACTCATATACCATTAAGTTTAATAGGATCAGCAGTTATTGCAATAATATTTGCAATGTCTGTAATGATGTTCCCTGAAACAATAGCAAATTTCTTCCCAACTAAGGGATGGTCTCAATGGATACTAACAAGTCCATATAGTATTTTTAATAAAACTACTTGGATGTATCCACTTTGTTATGCAGTATTAACAGTATTCTTTACTTGGTTCTATACTCAAATAACATTTAAACCAGATGAAATGGCTGAAAATCTTCATAAGTCTGCAGGTTTTGTACCAGGTGTAAGACCAGGTGAAGCTACAGAGAAGTATTTTGAAAGAGTACTTACAAAAGTATCTCTAATCGGGGGATTATTTGCAGCGTTACTTGCTGTTACTCCAATATTAATTAGTAATTATACAGATTTAAGTGGAATTCAATTTGGTGGAACGTCACTATTAATTTTAATTGGAGTTGGTTTAGATTTCTCTAGACAATTAGATTCACAATTAGTTATGAGACACTACCAAGGATTCTTAAAATAGATTTTATAATGGAGATGATGCCCGTGAAGATAGTATTATTAGGTCCTCCTGGGGCTGGAAAAGGAACACAGGCAAAATCAATTAGTAATAGATACTCTATACCACATATTTCTACTGGGGATATCTTTAGAAAGAATATTTCAGAAGAAACCCCTTTAGGAATAGAAGCTAAGCAATATATTGATAATGGTCAATTAGTACCAGATGAAGTAACTATAAATATGGTTAAAGATAGACTAACATGGGAAGACTGTAAAAATGGTTATCTATTAGATGGATTCCCAAGAACTGTTGCTCAAGCAGAAGCTCTACAAGAGTTTTTAGATTCAAGAAATGAAAACTTAGATACAGCTTTATGTATCGAAGTACCTAGCAGTTTCATACTTGAAAGAATGACAGGAAGAAGAGTTTGTTTATCATGTGGAGCTAGTTATCATATCAAATTTAATCCACCAACTGTTGATGGAGTTTGTGATGTGTGTGGTGATAACATTATCCAAAGAAAAGATGATGTTGAAGAAACAGTAAAAGAGAGACTAGATGTCTATGAAAGACAAACACAACCACTGATTGATTTTTATAAAGAGAAAAACTTACTTTCCACAGTAGATGGAACAAAAGCTATTAATGAAGTATTCGAAGGTATCTGTAATATTTTAGGGAGTGCAAACTAATGATTATTATCAAAAATGATAAAGAAATCGACCTAATGAGAATTGCAGGAAGAATAGTAGCAGAAACTCTACTACTTGTTGAAACAAAAGTTAAACCAGGGATAACTACTGCTGAATTAGATAGGATAGCAGAAGAATTTATAACTAAGCATGGGGCAATACCTTCATTTAAAGGGCTCTATGGATTTCCTGCTTCACTATGTATATCTGTTAATGAGCAAGTAGTTCATGGAATACCAGGAGGGTATGTATTAAAAGAGGGAGATATTATTAGTGTAGACTGTGGTGCACATATTAATGGGTTTCACGGTGATGCAGCAAGAACATTTGCTGTAGGTAATATTTCAGAAGAAGCAAACAAACTTATAAAAGTTACTGAAGAATCTTTCTTTAAAGGTTTGGAGTTTGCTAAAGTAGGAAATAAACTAACTGATATTTCACATGAAATACAACGCTATGTTGAGGCTTCAGGTTTCTCAGTTGTAAGAGATTTCGTAGGTCACGGGATAGGAAAAAGTGTCCATGAGGATCCGGAAATTCCTAACTTCGGAAGACCAGGCCGAGGTCCAAAATTAGTTGCTGGTATGACTTTAGCTATAGAACCTATGGTTAATATGGGAACATATAGAGTAGCTACTTTAGGTGATGATTGGACAGTAGTCTCAGCAGATAAGAGCCTTTCGGCTCACTATGAAAACACTGTTGTAATTTTACCAGATGGACCAGAGATATTAACACTGATTAAATAAGTGTTGCTTAGTTATAAATTCGCATGATACCAAAAGGTGGCTTGTAGATTTATGACTAAGGTAATCATCGAGGTGAAAGAAATTTGCAAGACAATGACTTAATTGGGAAAATTGTTCTTTCAAAATGCGGAAGAGATAAGGATCATTATTACGTTATTGTTGATAAAGTGAATGATGATTATTACCTTCTAATTAATGGAAGTAATAAGACAATTCAGATGCCTAAGAAGAAAAACATAAAACATTTTATTGTTTTAGAAAATGTAGATGATGAGATTAAAGCATCACTTATATTAAAGGATAAAGGTACTGATTTAAAAATTAAAAGATTTCTAAAACTAAAAGGCATTGTTAAGGAGGGTTGATTACCTTATGTCAAAAGATGATGTAATAGAAATGCAAGGTGTAGTCTTAGAGGCTTTACCAAATGCAATGTTTCAAGTTGAGTTAGAAAGTGGTCATAAAATTTTAGCTCACATATCAGGAAAATTAAGAATGAACTTCATAAGAATTCTACCTGGAGATAAGGTTACTATAGAACTTTCTCCATATGACCTAACAAGAGGAAGAATTACTTGGAGAGCAAAATAAGGTAAAAAGTTTACCATAAATTACACAAGGAGGGTTAGCGATGAAAGTAAGACCATCAGTTAAGCCTATTTGCGAAAAGTGCAAGATTATAAGAAGAAAAGGAAGAGTAATGGTAATCTGTGAAAATCCTAAGCACAAGCAAAAACAAGGCTAATATAATTAAATATTAGGCAGAATAATTTACAAATATTAATATGTTGACTTTTTTTTGAAAGTTCAATATTATTATATAGGCGTTTAAATCAGCTTATTAATTTTAGGTACGGCTGACGATAGGTTTTTTTACCTATCGACCTAAGATTTTAATATAAATTTACCAAAAGCAAAAATAAAAAATTGCATTTCAATAAACAGGAGGTGTAAGTTCAATGGCAAGAATAGCAGGAGTTGACCTACCAAAGGAAAAAAGAGTTGAAATAGGTCTAACATATATATACGGAGTTGGTTTATCTACTTCTCAAAAGATATTAGCTACTACTGGAATTAACCCAGATACTAGAATTAAGGATCTTACTGAGGATGAAGTAAATGAAATCAGAAACTATGTAAACAAGAACTTAATGGTTGAAGGTGACTTAAGAAGAGATGTTGCTTTAAACATTAAGAGATTAGTTGAAATAGGTTGTTACAGAGGAATAAGACATAGAAAAGGTCTTCCAGTTAGAGGACAAAAAACTAAGACTAACGCTAGAACTAGAAAAGGTCCTAAGAAGACTATCGCAAATAAGAAGAAGTAGTGAGGAGGGATTTCGATGGCTCAAAAAGTCAAAAAGACTACTAGAAGAAGAAAAGAAAGAAAGAATGTTGAGCATGGTGCTGCACATATCCAATCAACTTTCAATAACTCAATAGTTACTTTAACTGATGCGGCTGGAAATGCTTTATCATGGTCAAGTGCTGGAGCTTTAGGTTTCAGAGGTTCAAGAAAGAGCACACCATTTGCATCTCAAATGGCAGCAGAAACTGCAGCTAAAGCAGCTATGGAACACGGTTTAAAGAGTATAGAAGTATACGTTAAAGGACCAGGTGCTGGTAGAGAAGCAGCTATAAGATCATTACAAGCTGCAGGTTTAGAAGTAACTCTAATTAAAGACGTTACTCCAATTCCACACAACGGATGTAGACCACCGAAGAGAAGAAGAGTCTAATTATATTTAAATTCAACAGGAGGTGTAACGAATGGCAAGATATACTGGAGCTACATGTAGATTATGTAGAAGAGAAGGTCAAAAGCTATTCCTTAAGGGAGATAGATGTTATACAGATAAATGTGCTTTCGTAAGAAGAAGCTATGCACCAGGACAACATGGAGCAGCTAAGAAAAAGTTATCTAACTACGGAGTACAATTAAGAGAAAAGCAAAAAGCTAGAAGAATATACGGTGTTTTAGAAGGTCAATTCAGAACTTACTATGAAAAGGCTGATCACATGAAGGGAATCACTGGTGAAAACTTATTAATGTTACTAGAAATGAGATTAGATAACGTTGCGTATAGATTAGGATACGGTGCTTCAAGAAGCGAAGCTAGACAATTAGTTACTCATGGACATTTCTTAGTAAATGGTAAGAAAGTTGATATTCCATCATACAGAGTATCAGTTAACGATGTAATATCTGTTTGCGAAAAGAGCAGAGGAACTGAAAAGTTCAAGACTTTCGTAGAAAATCCAAAGACATTACCAAAATGGTTAGAAGCTAACGTTGAAAACTATGAAGGTAAAGTAGTTGCTGTTCCAACTAGAGAAGATATTGACGTACCAGTTAACGAAACTCTAATTGTCGAATTATACAGCAAATAATAAATTAATATTTTTAATATTAAGATATTATATTAAAATATTAAATGGAATCAGTTGCCCTCGTAATAAGGTTGCCATTTTATATACAAGGAGGGTTTGTACATGTTAGAAATAGAAAAGCCAATAATTGAATGTATAGAATCAAATGAAGATGGTACATATGGTAAATATGTAGTTGAGCCATTAGAAAGAGGATATGGTATTACACTTGGAAATGCGATGAGAAGAATTCTTTTATCATCACTTCCAGGTGTAGCTACTACATCAATTAAGATTGATGGAGTGCTTCATGAATTCTCAACTGTACAAGGTGTTAAAGAAGATGTTACTGAATTAATTCTTAACATTAAATGTTTAGCACTTACAATGGAAGGCGAAGGTCCACAAACTATATATATAGATGCTAAAGGACCTGGAGTTGTTACAGGTGCAGACATTAAAACAGATGGAAATGTTGAAGTTGTAAACAAAGATTTACACATAGCAACTCTTGATGAAAATGGAAGACTATACATGGAATTAACAGTTAATAGAGGAAGAGGATATGTTACTCAAAATAAAAATAAGAGTGATTCATTACCACTTTCAGCAATAGCTATTGATTCTATATACACTCCAGTTAAGAGAGTTAACTTTACTGTTGACAATACAAGAGTTGGTCAAATCACTGATTATGACAAATTAACACTTGAAATTTGGACTAATGGAACTATTAAAATAGATGAAGCAATAAGCTTATCTGCTAAGATTTTAATAGAGCACTTCAAATTATTCATGTCATTAGGCGTTGCGACTAATGATGTTGAAATTATGATTGAAAAAGAAGAAGATAAAAAGGAAAAAGTACTAGAAATGACTGTTGAAGAACTAGACCTTTCAGTTAGATCTTATAACTGTTTAAAGAGAGCTGGAATCAATACAGTTCAAGAACTTGCTGGTAAATCAATGGATGACATGATGAAGGTAAGAAATCTAGGAAAGAAATCCTTAGAAGAAGTTGAAAGAAAGCTTAAGGAATTAGGTTTAGCCTTAAAACTAAGCGACGAGTAGGGAGGTAAATCCATGGCAGGTTATCGTAAGTTAGGTCTTTCTACAGACCAAAGAAGAGCTATGTTAAGAAGTCTAGTTACTAGCTTCTTAAAGCATGGTAGAATTGAAACTACTGAAACTAGAGCTAAAGAAGCTAGATCTATAGCTGAAAAGATGATCACTCTTGCAAAAAGAGGAGATCTTCATGCTAGAAGACAAGTTTTAGCTTACGTTTTAGAAGAAGAAGTAGTTAAGACATTATTTGATGAAATCGCTCCAAAGTACGCTGAAAGAAACGGCGGATACACTAGAATGATCAAAAAAGGTCCTAGAAGAGGAGACGGAGCTGAAGTTGTTATACTTGAATTAGTATAATTTCACTCGGGGGATTAAGTTTAACTTAATCCCCATTTTTGTATATAAAAACATATTATTTATTTTTATTATATTATGTTGAAAATTATAATAAATAATAACTTATATGAAATACTTGTAATTAATTGATGCTTATATATAATTAAGTTATGGAAATTTATATCAAAATTTATATAACTTAGTTATATTTAATATGTTACTAAAGGAGGGATATAAATGGAGAAAATGATAGAGTGTAAAAATGTAGTATTTAAATATTCTACAGTTGAAGAAGGAATAGAAAAGATAGCTATAGATGGATTAAATTTAGAAGTTAGCAATGGTGAATTTTTAGTAATATTAGGTCATAACGGATCAGGAAAATCAACAGTAGCAAAGCATATGAATGCATTATTAACACCTACTGAAGGTACAGTTATCGTTAATGGATTAGATACATGTAATGAAAAGAATATATGGGATATAAGATCTACTGCGGGAATGGTATTTCAAAATCCAGATAATCAATTAGTAGCTACTATAGTAGAAGAAGATGTAGCATTTGGTCCAGAAAATTTAGGTGTTCCACCACAAGAGATTAGACAAAGAGTTGATGATGCATTAGAAAAGGTTGGTATGAGTGAGTATAAAAGGCATGCACCTCATTTATTATCTGGTGGGCAAAAACAAAGAATTGCTATTGCTGGAATACTAGCAATGCAGCCTAAATGTATAATTTTTGATGAACCAACAGCAATGCTTGATCCATCAGGAAGAAAAGAAGTAATTAATAATATTAAAGAATTAAATAAAAAACACGGAATAACTATAATCTTAATAACTCATTATATGGATGAAGCAGCAGAAGCTGATAGGGTTGTAGTAATGGATAAAGGAAAAGTTATAATTGAAGGTATTCCACGTGATGTTTTTTCACATGTTGAAACTATGAAAAAAATTGGATTAGATGTTCCACAAGTAACAGAAATATGTTATGAGCTTAGAAAGGCTGGAATAAATATAGATACTAAAATTTTAAATGTGAATGAGATGGTGAGTGCATTATGTCAATTAAAATAGAGAATTTAACACATGTATATATGCCTAAAACTCCATTTGAAAAAAAGGCTTTAGATGATGTAAGCTTAGTTATTGAAGATGGAGAATTTTTAGCTTTAATAGGTCATACTGGATCAGGAAAATCAACGCTTATACAACATTTAAATGGTTTATTAGAACCAAGTTCAGGTAAAATATTAGTTGATGATATTGATATTACTAATAAAGAAACAAAGCTTACTGATATAAGAAAGAAAATAGGATTAGTTTTTCAATATCCGGAATATCAGTTATTTGAAGAAACTATAGAAAAAGATATAGCATTTGGACCTAATAACTTAGGTTTAACTCAAGATGAAGTTTCAAAGAGAGTAAAAAAGTCAATGGAGATGGTTGGGCTAGATTATGAAACCTATAAAGATATTTCACCATTTGACTTAAGTGGAGGCCAAAAGAGAAGGGTTGCTATAGCAGGTGTTATTGCTATGGAACCAAAGGTTTTAATATTAGATGAACCTACAGCAGGTTTAGATCCTAAGGGAAGAGATGATATTCTAGAACAGATAAGAATTCTTCATCAAGAGTATAAAATGACAATTGTTTTAGTAAGTCATAGCATGGAGGATGTTGGGAAACTTGCTGAAAGAATAGTTGTAATGAATAAAGGAAAAATAGCATTAATGGGTAAACCTTCAGAAGTATTTAGAGAAGTCGAAGTATTAGAAAATATAGGTTTAGCAGTTCCACAAGTAACTTATTTAATGAGAGCTTTAAGGGAAAAGGGATTTAATGTTTCTGATGAAATATTTACTGTTGAACAAGGGTATAAAGAAATCCTAAGTGTGTTATTAAAGAAATAGTAGAAATATAAATATAATTTTGTTTATTAAAAATATGTGAAAGAGAGAAGTTTAAAATGATTAAAGATATAACTATAGGTCAATATATACCAGGTGAATCTTTTATACATAAACTAGATCCAAGAACTAAAATATTGATTTCATTTTTATTTATAATAAGTTTGTTTATTGTTAATAAGTTTGTTGGATATATATTTGTTGTAGCATTTTTAGCTTTAGTAGTTTATGTTGCTAAGATATCTCCAAGATATCTTTATAAAGGATTAAAGCCTGTATTCCTTTTAATAGCATTAACAGCTATATTAAATATTTTTATGCTTAGAGATGGAAGATTAATTTTTGAACTTGGATTTATTAAAATTTATGAATCGGGAATAAGAACTGCATTTTTTATGGCAATAAGATTAATACTTCTTATAATGGGGACGTCAGTTTTAACATTAACTACATCTCCTATTGAACTAACGGATGGTATAGAAAGACTATTAAAACCTATTGGTAAGGAAATAGCACATGAATTAGCTATGATGATGACAATAGCGTTAAGATTTATACCTACACTTATTGATGAGACTGATAAGATAATGAAAGCACAAAAAGCTAGAGGTGCTGATTTTGAAAGTGGCGGATTAGTTCAAAAAGCAAAGAGTTTAATACCTTTATTAGTACCATTATTTATTAGTTCATTTAGAAGAGCTGATGAGCTTGCTATGGCTATGGAAGCAAGATGTTATAGAGGGGGAGCAGGTAGAACTAGAATGAAAGTTTTAAAGTTTACCTCTAAGGATTTTGTTGCATTTGGAGTTTTTGCACTATTATTTGCAAGTACGCTTATAGTTAGATTTGCAATATAATAATTAAAATTAAAAAGGTGATAATTTGAACAATATAAAATTGACATTAGAATACGATGGAACTGAATATTATGGTTGGCAGAAACAAAAGGAAATGAAAACAATACAAGGACAGCTAGAAGAGGCTATCTTTATTGTTACAAAGGAAGCTTGTGAAGTAACAGGAAGCTCTAGAACCGATGCAGGAGTTCATGCGAAAGGTTTTGTTGCCAATTTTAAAACAAATAGTAAGGTGCCTCCAGAAAGGTTTAGAGAGGCACTAAACGTTAAATTACCTAATGATATAGTTGTAATTAAATCAGAGAAGGTAGAAGATGATTTTCATGCAAGATATTGTGCAAAGGGAAAGACATATGAATATTACATATTAAATGATCAAGTACCTTCAGCATTAATTAGAAATCAAGTATATCATTATAAATATGACTTAGATATAGAAGCTATGAAGGAAGGCGCAAAGCAATTTATTGGAACTCATGACTTTGCTGCCTTTAGAACCCAAGGAAGTTCTGTAAAAGGAACTATAAGGACTATTTTTGATGTAAAAGTAGAAAAAACAGAAAAAATTATAAAAATTTCTGTAAGTGGTGATGGTTTTTTATATAATATGGTTAGAATAATAGTTGGGACCTTAATAAATGTTGGCAGAGGAAAGACTCCAGCCACATCAATAGTAGATATAATAAACAAAAAGGATAGAACATTAGCAGGAGATTGCGTTCCACCTAATGGATTAATCTTAAAAGAAGTATATTATTAAAAAAAATTTATGAAAAATTGTTGACACGCCCGTAAGCGTGTATTATAATTTATTTTGTTTGTTAGAATAATTTATGTACGAAAGACCACGAGCCCCGAGGTCTTGACATAAATGTTATACATTAGAGTATAACGATAAATGTAAGTTCAGGGAGGGAAAAACATGAAATCATACATTGCAAAATCACAAGAAGTTGAAAGAAAATGGTATGTTGTTGATGCTGCTGGTAAGCCACTAGGAAGAGTTGCTAGCCAAGTTGCTTCAATATTAAGAGGAAAGAATAAGCCAACATTTACACCAAATGTTGACTGCGGAGATTTCGTAATAGTTATCAATGCTGAAAAAGTTGTTTTAACTGGTAAGAAGTTAGATCAAAAAATGATGAGAAAGCACAGCTTATATCCAGGTGGATTAAAAGAAACTCCATATAGAGAAGTATTAGCTAAGAAACCTGAGTTCGCTTTCGAAGAAGCTGTTAGAAGAATGCTTCCAACAGGAGTATTAGGAAGAAAAATGCTTAAGAAGTTAAAAGTATACCAAGGTGCTGAGCACGAACATGCAGCTCAACAACCAGAAGTACTTGAATTAAAGTACTAATACAGGCTCGGGAGGAGGAATAAAAAATGGCAAAAGTTCAATACATGGGTACTGGAAGAAGAAAAAAATCAGTTGCAAGAGTTAGACTTGTACCAGGAAATGGTAAAGTTGTTATCAATAATAGAGAAATCGAAACTTTCTTCGGTTTAGAAACTTTAAGAATGATAGTTAACCAACCATTAGTTTTAACTGGAACTAAGGATAAGTTTGATGTATTAGTTAACGTTCACGGTGGTGGATTCACAGGTCAAGCTGGAGCTATCAGACACGGAATAACAAGAGCTTTAATTAAATCTGATGAAAACTTAAAATCAGAATTAAAGAAAGCTGGTTTCGTAACTAGAGACTCAAGAATGAAAGAAAGAAAGAAATACGGTCTTAAGAAAGCAAGAAAAGCATCTCAATTCTCAAAGAGATAGTTTGTGTTTTTCAAGCAAAGACGTATCAAAAGCTTTGGAATGTTTATTCCAAGGCTTTTTTTTATACATTTAATTAAATAAAAAGATAAAGGAATAAATGGGTTTAATTAACATGAAGTATATACATAGAAAAAGTTATATTAAATCTATGTTAAAAATTGTTGAAATCTATTAACAAATGTTAAATTTTATTGTAAACTTAACGATGTAAAAGTTTTATAAAAGTATATAAAATATACAAGAGTGAAGGAGAATAAATCTTGGATACGTTAATGACAATAATCAAGTTATTAGGTGGATTGGGACTATTTATCTACGGAATGAAGCTGATGGGTGATGGCCTTGAAAATGCTGCAGGAGAAGGATTAAAGAAGATACTAGAAAAAGTAACTAAGAATCCTATAATTGCAGTAGTTGTAGGTGCTGTAGTTACTATGGTTATTCAAAGTAGTAGTGCTACAACTGTAATGGTAGTTGGATTTGTTAATGCAGGATTAATGAATTTAGCTCAAGCAGCTGGAATTATTATGGGGGCTAATATAGGGACAACTATTACAGCTCAATTAGTTGCATTTAAATTAGACGAAATAGCGCCAGTTTTTGTTTTTGTTGGTGCTATGATGGTAATGTTCGTAAAGGGCAAGAAAAGAAGAGAAGTTGGTAATATAATACTAGGTTTTGGTATATTATTTGTTGGTATGGGTACAATGAGTGGTGCAATGAAGCCATTAACAACATTACCTATGTTCCAAGAGATACTTACAACAGTAGGACAACACTGGTATTTAGGTGTAATAGCAGGGGCTTTAATTACAGCAGTATTACAAAGTTCATCAGCTACTACAGGTATATTAGTAGCATTAGCTACGGCTGGAGCACTAAATATTGATCAAGCTTTACCAATAATTATGGGTTGTAATATAGGTACTTGTATAACTGCAATGCTTGCAACAGTAGGTACAAATAAGACAGCACATAGAGCTGCAATGTTACATTTAATATTTAACGTTGTTGGTACATTATTATTCTTACCAATAATAATACCAGGTTTCTTAGGAGATTTTGTTTCATATTTTACAGGGGATGTAAAGAGACAAATAGCTAATGCACACACAATATTTAATGTTGTTAATACATTAATAATGGTACCTTTAATTCCAGTATTGTGTAAAATAGTAGAAAAGATAATACCTGGTGAAGATGATGAAAAGGTAGGACCTAAATATATTGATGATAGATTATTAGAAACACCAGTAATTGCAGCTGGACAAGTTCTAAAAGAAACTGTTAGAATGGCTAATAAGGCTAAATTAAGCTTAGAATTAGCTATGGATGCGTTCATGAAAAATGATGAAAGCTTAGCTGAAAAAGTTTATGAAAATGAAGAAATAATTAATAACCTTGAAGAATGTATAACTACATATTTAGTTAAACTTTCTAAGTGTGAATTATCAGATAAAGAAAAGAATATAGTAGCATCTACTTTCCATATAGTAAATGATATCGAAAGAATAGGAGATCATGCTGAAAATCTTGCTGATTTAACGATTCAAAAAATAAATAAAAAATTACAATATAGCGCAGAGGCTATTGGTGAAATAACTAATATATATGAAACAACATTAAAAGCTTTAGATATATCAATTGAAAGTTATGCAGATAGAGATGTGACTAAAGCTAATGAAATAGCAAATGTTGAAGCAGAAATAGATAAGCAAAACAAGAGATATAGAGATCTTCATATTAAGAGATTACATGAAGGTACTTGTAATGCATATGCAGGAGCAATATTCTTAGATTTATTAAGTAATTTAGAAAGAATAGGGGACCATTCTACGAATATAGCTGAAATAGTTGTAGAGAATAATGCATAAAAAAGAAGCCATTGGGCTTCTTTTTTTTATTTTAAAATAAAAAAAGTAAAACATATAATAAGTATAATAAGCTTAAAAGTTAAACATAATAAAAGTGATATTAAAATAATGGAGGATATGTCATGAGAAAAGTAATTGTTGCTATTATTACATGTCTACTTATTATTACTTATATAGTACCGATTAATGCGTCAACTATTGATAATTCAGATAAGGTAATTTTGATTGATCCTGGCCATGGAGGAATTGATGGTGGAGCAAAATCTAAAACTGGTACTATAGAAAAAGATATAAACTTACAAATTTCATTAAAACTAAGAGATAATCTAGAGGAAAAAGGGTATAAGGTTTATATGACAAGAGATAATGATGAGGGGCTTTATGAAAAAGGAAATACAGTTAAGGAAAAGAAGAGAGAAGATTTAAATAGAAGAGTTGAAATGAAAAAGGAAACAGAATGTGATATATTTGTTTCAATTCATCAAAATATGTTTCCACAAAGTAAATGTTATGGTGCACAGGTATGGTATGCATCAAATGAAAATAGTTATAATCTAGCTACAGTTGTTCAAGAATCAATAAAGCAAACAGTTAAAGATAATAATAAGAGAGTAGCTAAACCAGCAGCAGAAGCTTATTTAATTTTAAGAGATAAGCATGAAGGAGCTTCAATATTAGTAGAATGTGGTTTCCTTTCAAATCCAGATGAAGAATCAAGATTAAAGAGTGAGGATCATCAAAATTTAATCGTTGAAGGAATATCTGATGGAATCGATAAATATTTTGAGGGAGATATAGGTAAAGGGTCAGAATTATAGTAATTTCCTAGGAAATACATAATAATTTTATAAAATAATAAGATAAATAAATAAAGCCGGCTTATGCCGGTTTTATAATTTATAAAAGAGTTGAAATCTTATTGTTGTAAAAAATGTAAGAAAATAATAAACTAAAATTATATTAATAAAAAGGGGGACTATATAGTGAGAGAAATACATATATCAGAAATTATTAATACAGTAAAAGAATTATGTATAGAATCAAATTATTATTTATCAAATGATGTAAAGGAAGCATTAAATAATGCTAAAGAAAATGAAACATGGCCATTAGCAGAAAACGTCTTAGATCAGTTAATATTAAATTCTAATATTGCACAAAATGAGAATATGCCGATATGTCAAGATACTGGTATGGCGTGTATTTTTATAGAAATTGGACAAGAAGTACATATAGTTGGCGGAGCATTAGAGGATGCTATTAATGAGGGTGTAAGAAGAGGATATGACGAAGGTTTTTTAAGAAAATCAGTAGTTAAAGATCCAATAAATAGAGTTAATACAAAGGATAATACACCAGCTATTATTTATTATGATATAGTTCCAGGTAATAAGCTTAAGATTACAGTAGCTCCAAAGGGATTTGGATCAGAAAATATGAGTAGAATAAAGATGCTTAAACCTTCTGATGGATTACAAGGAGTTAAAGATTTTATAATTGAAACTGTAAAATTAGCAGGGCCAAATCCATGTCCACCAATAATTATTGGTGTTGGAATTGGGGGAACATTTGATAAAGCAGCGTATTTAGCTAAGAAAGCATTAATTAGACCAGTAAATAAAAGAAATGATGAAAAATTTTATGGCGATTTAGAGGAAGAGTTATTGGAAACAATAAATAAATTAGGTATAGGACCACAAGGTTTTGGTGGAAAGACAACGGCTTTAGGAATAAATATAGAAACATATCCAACTCATATAGCTGGCTTACCTGTAGCAGTTAATATTAATTGTCATGCAACTCGACATAAAGAGAAAGAAATATAAGGGGGATATGCTATGATTAAAAATATAAAGACACCTTTAACAAAAGATATTACTTTAGGATTAAAAGCTGGGGATAGTATTCTTTTAAGTGGGACTATATATACAGCCAGAGATGCAGCTCATGGAAGAATGATTAGCTTATTGAATGAAGGAAAAGAACTTCCTATAAATTTAGAGAATGAAATTATATATTATGTTGGACCAACTCCTGAAAAAGAAGGAGAAGTAATAGGATCAGCAGGCCCAACAACTAGTTATAGAATGGATAGCTATGCTCCAAGACTTTTAGATTTAGGTTTAAAAGGTATGATAGGAAAAGGGGCTAGAAATGAAGAGGTAATAGAGGCAATAATACGAAATAAAGCAATATACTTTGGAGCTATAGGAGGAGCTGGTGCTCTAATAAGTAAGTGCATAATAGGATGTGAAGTTATTGCATATGATGATTTAGGCGCAGAAGCTATAAGAAAGCTAGAAGTAAAAGACATGCCTTTAGTTGTCATTATTGATACTGAGGGAAATAACTTATATGAAATAGGCAAAAGAGAATATCTAGAAAAGAATAAATAAAAAAAGCGGAATAAATCCGCTTTTTATTTATATACTCTGGAATCCCTTACCCTTAACTTCAGAAACATCAATTATAGTAATAAATGCTTTAGGATCAATTCTAAGGATTCTATTTTTTAGACTTATCATTTGTGATGTAGTTACTGCGATATATAAAAGTTTCTTTTGATTGTGAGTATATCCACCTTCAGCCATAAGAGACGTAATTCCACGATGCATATCCTTAATAACGTAAGTAATAATATCTTCCTCTTTTTCTGTTAAAACAAGTAGTAGCTTTTTACTTGTAAATCCGTTTAAGACTTTATCTAATATAGTACTTGTAATAAACATTGATAGAAGTGTATATAGAGCTTTAGGTAAACCAAAAATAAAGGCTGCTAAAGTTACTATAATTAAATTAAAACCAAAACCAACTTTGCCTATATCAAGATTTGAGTATTTTTTTCTTACTACCATAGTAATTATATCAGTACCACCTATAGAACCATTTCTAAAGAATACTAAACCATAACCAATTCCACTTAAAACACCACCATATATACAATATAATAATGTATCATCAACTTGGACTAAAGAAGATAAAGGTTTAGTTAGCATTAAAGCAGTTGAAAAAGAAATCATTCCTATAGCTGTATAAATAGTAAACCTCTTACTTAAAAATTTATAGCTAACTATAAATAAGGGAATATTAAGTATAAATACAGTAATACCAGATGGAATATTCCATAAATATTGAAGAATAAGACCTATACCTGTTACACCACCACTTAGTAGTTTTGCATTAGATAGGAATAGATTTACTCCTAAAGATGAAATAAAACACCCTAATATAATGACTACGACATCAACATAAAAACTTTTATTTTTAAACAAATCTTTCATAATAATACCTCTGTTATAGATATATCTATAGTTATCATAAAAATTATATATTAAAAAGTAGAGTATGTTAAGCTATTTATTAAAAACTATGTTAAATATGAAAAAAAATTATTTTTAGGAAAGATAAGGAATAATAATTATCTATAAATAATCATTATAGATAATTAAAGAAAAAGATAGCAATTAAATGAATTAGTATTTTTTTTTTCAATTTTTTGATTTCTACTTTGTTTTACAAGAATAAATACTAATATTATAATTAACAATATATTGTGTGAGAAAGATAAGCATGTACAACATATAGTGGAGGAATTAAAGTGATTAATTTAGATAATATGTGCCAAAAAGCAATTGAGGAAATAGATGATTTAAAAGGAATTTATGTAAAAGAGAAACTTATTGAAAGCTGTAAAAATATAATTAGAGAATCTATGGATAGTGACGGAATTAGGGATTCTATAATTCAAGCAGCATTAGAATTAACTACTGAGCAAGAACCTAAATGGCAATATGTTGCGTCTAAGTTATATGTATATAGATTGTATGATGAAGTCAAAAGAAATAGGGAAATAAACGTAGAGGTAGAACCATATAGCAATTTTTATGAATTTATTAATGAAATGACAGATAAAAATTTATATGGAAAATATATTTTAGAAAATTATACACAAGATGAAATTGAAGAATTAGAAAAAGAAATAAAACCAGAAAGAGATTTTATTTTTACTTATAGTGGTATAGATTTATTAACAAAAAGATATCTTATTCAAGACTATAATAGAAAACCTCTTGAGCTTCCACAACAAATGTTTATGGGAATAGCAATGCATTTAGCAATTCCAGAAAAGCAAGAAGATAGAGTTATGTGGGCAAAGAGGTTTTATGATGTTTTAAGCTCTCTTAAAGCAACTATGGCAACTCCTACAATGTCAAATGCAAGAAAACCATTTTATCAATTAAGCTCATGCTTTATTGATACGGTAGAAGATAGTTTAAAGGGAATATATAAATCATTAGATAATTTTGCTGAAGTTTCTAAATTTGGTGGAGGAATGGGGATTTATATAGGAAAAATAAGAGCAATAGGATCATCAATAAGGGGATTTAAAGGTGCTTCAGGAGGAATAATTCCATGGATAAAATTATTTAATGATACAGCAGTTGCAGTTGATCAATTAGGAGTTAGAAATGGATCAGTTGCTATATGGTTAGATGCATGGCATAAAGAAGTACCGGAATTCTTACAGTTAAGAACAAATAATGGTGATGATAGAAAAAAGGCACATGATATATTCCCAGGGCTTTGCTATCCAGATTTATTCTGGAAGCTAGCAGAAGAAGATATTGATGCAAATTGGTATATGATGTGTCCGCATGAAATAAAGTCTATTAAAGGATATTCATTAGAAGATTTTTACGGCGAAGAATGGGAAAAAAGATACTATGATTGTGTTAATGATGAAAGAATAGATAAAAGAGTTATGTCTGTTAAGGATATGGTTAGATTAATAATAAAAAGTGCTGCAGAAACAGGAACTCCATTTGCATTTTATAGAGATACAGTAAATAAAATGAATCCTAATAAGCATAAAGGAATGATATACTCATCTAATCTTTGTACAGAAATAATGCAAAATATGAGTCCAATGGATATTCAAGAGACAACTATATGTGATGAAAATGGGGATACTATTATTATAGAAAAAACTAAAGCAGGGGATTTTGTAGTATGTAATTTATCGTCTGTTGTTTTAGGAAATGTAGATGTAAATAGTGATAAAGAATTAGAGTACGTAGTTGAAACGCAAATAAGAGCTATGGATAATGTTATAGACTTAAATTATTATTCAGTACCATTTGCAGAAGTTACTAATAAAAAATATAGAGCTATTGGACTTGGAACTAGTGGATATCATCATATGCTTGCTAATAATAAGGTTCATTGGAATGAAGAGAAACACTTAGAATTTACAGATAAAGTTTATGAAAAGATTAATTATTACGCAATTAAAGCCAGTATGAATATTGCAAAGAAAAAGGGTAAATATTCATGTTTTAAAGGATCTGATTGGGATAATGGTGATTATTTTAAACTAAGAGATTATAATTCAGATGATTGGAACAGATTAAAGGATGATGTTAAAGAATATGGGTTAAGAAATGGATATCTTTTTGCAGTTGCACCAAATGGATCAACAGCGACTATTGCAGGGACATCAGAGGGTGTAGATCCTGTTATGGCAAGATTCTGGCTAGAAGAAAAAAAAGGAAGTATAGTTCCAAAAACTGCGCCTAATTTGAGTTGGGAAAATTTCTGGTTCTATAATTCTGCTTATAATGTAGATCAAAACCTTTGTGTAAAAATAAATGGTATTAGACAAAGACATATAGATCAAGGTCAGTCATTTAATTTATATATAACAACAGATTTTACTATGAGACAAATAATGAATTTATATATAGAAGCATGTAAACGTGGAGTTAAATCAATTTATTATGTTAGATCAAAATCATTAGAAGTGGCAGAATGTGAAAGCTGTTCTGCTTAATTTAAAGTGCCTCAGAGGGAGATAATATTAGCGAAACTGAAAGGATAAAAGTAAATTAATATGACTCTGAGGTAAGTTAAATATAAGATAAAGTTGGGAGAATAATAATGAATATAAATAAAAAGCCTTTATTTAATGAAAATGGTGATATAGAAGTTAGTAAGAAAAGAATGATAAATGGAAATACTACTAACTTAAATGATTTTAATAATATGAAATATGGATGGGTTGCTGATTGGTATAGGCAAGCAATGAATAATTTTTGGATTCCTGAAGAAATAAATTTATCTCAGGATTTAAAGGATTATAATAAGTTGAACGAGTATGAAAGAGCAGCATATGATAAGATTTTATCTTTCTTAATATTTTTAGATTCAATACAAACAGCTAATTTAAGTAATATAAATAATTATATAACTGCTAGTGAGGTTAACTTATGTTTAACTATTCAAGCATTCCAAGAAGCTGTACATTCTCAAAGTTATAGTTATATGCTTGATACTATATGTTCACCAGAAAAAAGAAATGAGATTTTATATCAATGGAAGGATGATAAAGTTCTTTTAGAAAGAAATAAGTTTATTGGTGAGCAATACAATAAATTTTTAGAAAATCCAACTAAAGAGAATCTTATAAAGACAATAATGGCAAACTTCATATTAGAAGGAATTTATTTTTACTCAGGTTTTATGTTCTTTTATAATCTTGAGAGAAATGGAAAAATGCCAGGGTCATCTCAAGAAATACGTTATATAAATAGAGATGAGAATACTCATCTTTGGTTATTTAGAAACTTAATTAGAGAACTTCAAAAGGAAGAGGCAGAAATTTTTGATGATAATCTAGTTAGTGAATTAAGGCTTATGATGAAAATAGGTGTTGAACATGAAATTAATTGGGGAAATTACGTAATTGGAGAAAATATTCAAGGAATTAATAAAAATTTAATTGAATCATATATTAAGTATTTAGGAAATAAACGATTAAAGGAAATTGGATTAGAACCATTATTTGAAGGTCATGATAAAAATCCAGCTGCATGGGTTGACTCTTTAGCTAATGCTAATTCTGTTAAAACAGACTTCTTTGAAGCAAAATCAACAGCATATGCAAAAGCAAGTGTTTTAGTTGATGATTTGTAAGTAATAGCAAAAATTTAATCTTTGGTTGAGTGAAGATATGATATATAATAATTAGGATATAAAATATTAAAATTTATATTTTAGGGGAAAGTTTCCACAAAAATATAAATTTTAAAAATTTTAATGATAACGTTCTAAAAAATGTGTTATAATAATTTTTGTTCGTATAAAGTTTCTAGA